>Ga0074044_10000472_pt1 | contig 39459 bp, 35 predicted proteins | sample BogForMeECP23OM1_FD_94443 | JGI IMG/M metagenome (GOLD analysis project Ga0074044, IMG submission 94443) | Bog forest soil microbial communities from Calvert Island, British Columbia, Canada - Bog Forest MetaG ECP23OM1 | ecosystem: Environmental > Terrestrial > Soil > Wetlands ...
CATCACCGCGAATTCCTGGCGGCAGGCGAGCATCCCCAGAACGCCCACGGCGGCCAGCCCCACCTGCCGGCCGCGTATTCCTTGAACGGCCCAGAGCACGAACGGCAAGGCTAGCTGGAGTTCGCGAAAATCGTTCCAGACCAAGGGCCAGAGCAAGGGCGCAAAGGGCACCAAGGCCGCCGCCGAGACCGCAATCGCCTCGGATCTCGACTCCGATCGCGCCAGCGTGTAGGCCGCCGGGATGATCCACCAGAACATGATGTTCTGGATCACGAGCAGGGTGCGTGGATCGGGATGAATCCTATAGAACGGCACCAGCGCAAGCCGGATCGGCGCCAGGTAATTCATTTTCCAGACCGACGGCCCCTCCTCTGCGTAGGAAGCAGCCGGGCGCACCGAGAGTTGCCCATCCGACTGGGTCAACGACCAGAACCACTGGTTGTAATAGGCGAGATCCCAGGACCACCCGGTGCGGAGCTCGTGGTACCGCTCCAGAGCCTGCACGGTCGTCACCGCGGTAAGTGCGGCCGTCAAGCTCGCAACGAGCAACCAGGAGACGAGACGATGGTTTGGCGTCATGAGCCTTGTGCGCAGGACTGAAGTTGGAAAGATCAACCGGGCCATGCCTTGCCTGGAACGCTCAGACCAATCAGTGGTGAGGCGGCGCCCCCAGGTTGACAGGGTTCCGCGGTGGTTCGCCCAGCAGAATCCGCCGCACTTCCTCGGCCGTCTTGGTCCGCAGCTCGATGAACCCTTCCACGCTGTAGAACGCCGAGTGCGGGGTGAAGAGGATGCGGGGATGGTCCCGCAGCCGGCAGTCGTCGAGCGGCTCGCGCTCGACCACGTCGAGGCCCGCGGCGGCGAGGCGCCCCGAGTCGAGCGCGGCGAGCAAGGCCGACTCGTCGATACACGGCCCGCGCGCGGTGTTGATCAGGATCGCACCCTCGCGCATCCGGGCAAGCCTGGCCTTGTTGATCAAGTGATGAGTCGTCGCGTCGAGGTAGCAGTGCAGGCTGACGAAATGACTCTGCTCGAGCAGGTCGTCCAGGGAGTGGACGCGCCGGATACCGAGCGCCTTGTCCATGCCCTGACGGAGGTGCGGGTCATGGAACACCACGTCCAGTCCCAGAGCCTTGGCCCGCAGGGCGGTTGCCGTGCCGATCCGGCCGCAACCGATGAGGCCCAGCGTCTTGCCCCGCAGCCGGGGAGTTCCGACGGCCGACTCGTAGTGCCAGGTGCCCGAGCGGATCGCCTGGTGGCAAGGCATCAGCCGGCGGGCAAGGGCCAGCAGGAACATGATCGCGTGGTCGGCGACCTCCTCGGTTCCGTAGTCGGGCACGTTGCACACGACCACGCCGTGGCGGCTGGCCGCCGCGAGATCGACGTTGTTATAACCCACACCGGCCCGGACCACGCACTTGCACCGTGGTGCCCGGGCAAAGCTGGCCTCTCCCAGGCGGGGAATGTCATGAAAGAGCATGATCGCGTCGGCCCCGGGCAGGTGACCGGCCAGCTCTTCCTCGCATGTCGCCCGGCAGAGCACGAGCGTCGCGATGTCGTCGAGCACGGGCGACTCGACCGCAGATTCGTCAAGAAAGTCGGCAACGAGCACCGTGTGGCGGCCTGGAGCAGGCATGGGCGATCACTGCGGCGGCGCCGGCGGCTGTGCCTCCCGGCCCGAGAAGAGGCTCTGCCGCGAGTTGCCGATCTTGGCAAGTACCCCGCTGTTGACGCGGCGGTAGAGCACCGGACGGTACGACGGCGGCGCATCGCGGGCGATCCACTGGCGGGCCCGCTCCGCGGAGCCCCGCCTGGCCTCGGATTCGGCAACCGCGCCCATCGCCACAAACCTCTCGGATGCCGTGGGATAAAGCACCAGGCAGGCGCGGGCGTCCTCGAACCGGCCGGTGGAGATCAGGCTGTCGACCAGGTAGCCGGTGAGCACCCCTCTGAGGCCGTCCTGATCGACCCGCGCCACGGCCTCGGCCACCTCGGCATAAGTCGCGGTGGCCTCTGCGGCCTGCCTGTGCCGGCATTGCGACTCGGCGACCAGGATCAGCGCCTGGGACCGCGCCTCGGCGTTCTGGATGCTGCGGGCGATGCTGAAGGCCCTGGGGTACTGCTGCGACTCGCCCGCGTTGATCGCGGTCCGCTCCAGTGCCGTGTTCTTCCAGATCGGGCGCTCGATTTCCTGGCAGACTTGCTCGGCCTCAACCAGGTAGTCGTCTGCCGATTTTTCGACCTCCTTGATCTCCGCCTCGGTCAGCTTTTCGGCCTGCGGCGAATTGTCGAGATCGCTGCGTCTGACGTATTCGAGCATGACCCGCGAGCTATCCCGGCCCAACCCCTCCGCCACGCGAGCCAGGTACTCGCTACGGTAGGTGGGATTGATGATAGCGCGGGCCAACACCCTGGCACGCTGCCATTCCAGGCGAGCCAGCCGGATTGAGAGCTTGGGGTTCAGCCTCGTGGGAAGCGGCTCGGCACGCCCTTCCTGAGACTCCAGCATCGTAAGCTGGGTCTTTCCCTCGCGAATGAGCGTCTCGCTCAAGAGCCCGGTGGTGGTGATGATCTCGATGATCAATTGATCGTGTCGCAACGAGTTTTGCTCGCTCAATGCGGCCATCGAGGCCTCCTCCAGGGTTCGATGAGCCAGCAAGAGCTGATTGCTCAGGATCGCCTCGCGAGCCAACTCCTGAAGCGCCCTGCTGCGGTCATAAGTGTCTGTAATCATCCGTACATTATCGATAAGGTCGCGACCGACCTGCGCCGCTGCGTTCGAACTCACTGGCCCCAGCCTATCTTCGCCGCTCAAAAGCGGTCCCAGCGTGGGATCATCGGGAAAGCGGACGTTCACTCCCGGCCCGAGTGGGATCGATCTGCCGCCCGGAATTTGACGGGGGGGCACCTCGCCCTCGAACTCGCGGCCCGGCCCCATGCGCTGGGGCCCGACGCCCGAGACAGATCCTGACGGGTTCCGCTGGACGCCCGCCGATCGTCCGGTCCCGGTCCCCTGGCCGGTGCCCGAAGAGAGCCCCGGTGGCTCCTGGGCCATCAACGTCGACGGCAAACAGAACGCGAGAGACGCAACCAAGACCGCCGGAAACCGTGGAAGCTCAAGTGCGGGCCGCATGGAGGTGGATCCTTAAGAGCGATCGGTCGTGGGACCGAGGGAGACCAGGTAATGAATTGGAACGGGTTCCTCACGGACTCCGGACGCGGTGAGAGCGCGTCTCGTACCCAAAACATGCCCCTCGTTCCCGTCCCGGTCAAATCGCGGTGCCCGGACTCCATCGGTTTTGCCCAAATATTCTTCGGGGATTGTCAAGGAGGACGACTTTGCCAAGCTGAAGGGCTCGGTCGACGGACCAGCCTCTTCCCCGTACGCATTCCTCGGCCAGGGTCTCCGCCAGAATCCGCCGATACATGTTGAACTTGGGCAGGATGAATTCGAGCTTGTAGGCGTCAGAGTAATACCCCAGCAGCTTCACCTTCGGCAGAGCCTGAATTCGTGCCTTCAGGTCGGCCGCGATGTAGGCCGGGACGTTCGAGTACCACCAGTGTCCCATGGGTAAGACATTGGGAAAGATCCAGGAATAGGCGACCAGTTCGGCCCCGGCGTCAGGCGCCAGGGTCGAGACCGGAAACCTCACCTTCGCGAAGTGGTTGAACAGCTCACGGTACTCGTACAGGCTGACGCGGCGGTCGAAAAGATCGCGACCGCCGGCGACGCCCGCCGGGTAAACATTGCGGACTGGCCCGATCATGAGGTCGAAGGGCAGCTCGAACTCGGCGCAGAACTCCGCCAGCATCCAGAACACCGAGGTGCGAATCTCCTCGTGCTCGTCGGGGCGCAGATCCATTTTCTGGATCGCGCGGCGAACCGGTGTGACAGCCCGCCTGGGCGCAGCTCGACGCGGGGTGAAGTCCGGTGGCAGGCTGATCGCGCAAGCCCGGGCACCCCTGCTTGCGAAACGCTCGAAGATCCGGCCGATCGCCTCGCGCAAACTCGCGAGATCCTGGACATCGACCCCCGTGGACCGCCGCAACCGATCAATGGTGTCCGGCTCATGAAGCTTGAGAACCAGATCGTCGGTCCGCAGGCAGGGCACGTACGCGGCGGTATCCCAGCCCTCGAGCGGGTCATCGAAGTCGTTGGTCAAGAAGACCGCCTCCAGCCGGGAGGCCTTCCAGACCTGCCGATCCCACTCCTCGCCATCGCGATCGCGGAGCGCACGGTCGTAAAGGTCGCCGACCGTCTGGGGATCGATCCGGTCGTGTGTGAAGACGTGAAAGGTCCGGGCAATCTCCATCAACCAGGAGTACTGGACCGTGTTATCGATCCGCTCCAGATACCCGGCCAGGTGGAGCGACCGTGCCCGCGGATCGAGGCCCGGCGCAACCTGATCGGCCGGCATCCCGGTGGCGTGGGCGAGCTCGGTATAGTAATGATATCCCAGAATCTCAGCCAGGTTGCGGGCAGCCGGACGATGCGGGTCAATATGCGAATGGGGATCAAAGATCGGCCAGCCTGTCAGCTCGTCGAACAGTTCTCTCGCAACCGGATCAAATGGAGCGATCATGCTGCGGGCGGACGTCGTCATGAGCGACTCGAAAAGAGGTTACTGTCCGTGCGAGCCGAACCGGCACGGACCGATCCTCTGCAGCACGCCAGATTGTCAGGCTAGCTCAGCGTCACCGGTTCGTGCAAGAGAAATGGAAGGACCGGGCAGCCCATGAACGTGCTCGTGACCGGCGGCGGAACATCGGCTCCCATTGATGACGTCCGGAGCATCACCAATGTGTCCACCGGCCGATTCGCCGCCGCGATCAGCGAAAGCTGCCTGGCTCGCGGGGCCTGCGTCTGGCACCTGCACGCTCCTTCGGCGCAGCTTCCACTGCTTCGCCTGGCGCGGTTCGATCTGGCACGCGACGACCCTGCCGGCGAATTCGATCGGCTGCACAGTCTGCACGACCAGTGGAAGGCGGTCCGCGATCGGCTGCATCTCGTCCCCCTGAAATCCGGAACGGTCGCAGACTACGCCCAGAATCTGCACCAACTCCTTCTGACTCAGTCGATCAATGTCGCGTTCCTGGCCATGGCCGTCTCCGACTACGAGCCGGCCCCGGTCGCCGGCAAGGTGAGCTCCGACGAGAGCGAGCTGGTCGTCCAATGCGGCCGGACCCCGAAGGTCATCCGTTCCGTGCGCGACTGGGCGCCCTCGGTCTACCTGGTCGGTTTCAAGCTTCTCTCCCGTGCCGCCACGCCCGATCTGATCCGCCAGGCCGAGGTCTCGGGCCGGACCAACCGCGCCGACCTGACCGTCGCCAACGACCTGCAAAGCCTGGTTACCGGCAGACACACGGTTCACCTCGTCCGCACCGGTCACCCTCCAGAGACCTTGGAGCCGGGTGCGGACTTGGCCGATCGGCTTGTTGCGCTCGTCTTGAAGTGGGCAGTAGGCAACAGGCAATAGGCAGGTTGGGAGCTCAGATTTCCTCCACTCGCCACTCGGTAGCGAAACCGATGGCGTTCGGTTCGTACTGCTCGCCGCCCGAGTACCACATGCGGTACAGCTTCGCCTGCTCGTCCCAGAGCACGTGCGGGCACATCAGCGCGACTTTTTCCCAGGGCTTTTCGGGAACGAGCACCGGCTTGTCGCTCATTGGCAGCCACGTCTTGCCGTCGGGGCTGGTGGCGTAGCCTATGGAGGAACGCTCTCCCTTGGTCTGACCCGTGAACCACATGTGGTAGCCGTCGGAGCGCTTGAGCACGGTCGGACGGTTGATGTCATCGGCCCAGGCGATTCCCCTGGGCGGCAAGACGATCTCCGGCGCAGTCCACGATAGGCCGTCCTTGCTCTCCACCAGTGCCACGCTCCGTTTTGGCCGCCACGACACCCACATGCGGTAGCCTCGTTCTCGCGCTGCACGGCAACATCGAAGCAGGTGCCGTACTGGCCGCCCAGCACGGGATTGCCCGGATGCTTCACCCAGCCGCCGGCCGTTTCGGCCGAGCTATCGCCGGCGATGATTGCTGGACACGCGCCGCATGGCCAGCGCGCGGACGACCTCGTTCGCGGGACGGGACAAGAGACCGTGGTCGAGCCATCATCCGGTGGCGCCGGAGTGCCCGCCGTCGAGGGCGGCCTCGGGGGAGGCGGCGGTCGCATCGTGCCGCGCGGGCCCGGCGTCCTTTTGCGTGGAGGCGGATTCGGCGGTCATCATCACCAGGCCTCCGGTCCGTAGTCGGCGGTCGTTGAATCATCCAAGCTCTTCCCAGGAGACCGCATACGTCGACTCCTCACGCGCGTGACCGCCGGTCATCCCGGAGCGGACAAAAGGGGGGATATAGCGCATATTCGGGAACGAAACAGACCGACGGGACAATCGGTGAATCCGAGGAAACGCGCTATGTCCCCCTTTTGCCCGCTTATGTCCCCCTTTTGCCCGCTCGGCCAGAACCCGTTCGAAGGCGTGATAGTCATCCTCCTTGTCGAAGAGCCGCAACCGGCCATTTCCACGATTGAGGACGTGATCGATCATTACCGCTTCGATTGCTCGGGCAGTTCTGGGCATGAATTCACCGTAAACCTCCGCGCTATCAAACGTGAATATCAGGAATGTCCACTTTTCGCTGCCCTTTTCCCTGCCCTAGCAAGCTCGCGCCGTCTCGATGCAGAGGTAGTGGGTCCGTGGGCTGGGTCCAGGTTGACTCAAGACGAGTACAGACTGGCCTCAGAGGTCACGAATGTCCAGGGCGTCCTCCCGCCCGAAGATCTCCTTGATCGTGTCCTTCGAGATGCCTGACTCCTTCAAGCGATCCTTGACGCTAGTTAAAAGCTGCCTCCACCACGAGTCGGCCGATTGGTGTTCCCTGTAAGGCATGGGGTGCCAGAGATCACTTGACTCACTCGTTACCCAGCCGAGAGGTGGATCGTGGTGCACGACCCAGGGGTTGCGGAGGTCGTCTAGCGGCCACCGTGCAACCTGGTTCCCCAGGTTGAGCTCCCGGTAATCGACGTCCAGCCTTCGCGCTTGGTCGACAGCCTCGCGGAATGGCTCAGACCACTGGCTCCGTGGGACCTCTCGCATGAACTGAATGTACATCGGGTCGCCGGTGAGGATCGTCATGTCCCGGCGCAGCGAGCGACCTAGGTTCAGGTCGAGCTCCGCAGTGCGGCGCAGGTAGGCATAGAACTCGGCCGACTCTCGCTTACTGAAGAGAGCGGCGAATTCATCATGCAGATAGGAGATGGGACAGTAGAGCGAGCCTATTCGACAGCCAGCGAGCTTCGCCAGTCGTGCCCCCGTCTTGCCACCTAACTTGCCGGCCTCCTCGGACTCTTTTGTCGCGGCCTTTGCTTCCGACAACGCTTCTTTTTCAGCGGCGCGGGCTTCGCGCAGGCCCCTGGCGATTCCCTCTGCCCCCAACTTCTCGACATCTCGAGCCGCTATCTTGATCGCCATCTTCCCTGCTCTGGATGCGACCACCGCCCCCCCGATGTAAGGTACCACCCCGATCGCCGAGACCCCGGCATTGGTCCAGTCGCCCTCGATGAGGTAGAGCCCGGCATTGACGATGTCGGGCACGACGCCGAGGGCTGGGATCAGTCCAGCGAGGTCGAGCCCCGTGTGGATAATCTCCAAGGGACCAGGAGGGGGCTTGGTGCATGAATCGCCGGAGATCCCCGACTGCTGCGACACCTCGATCTCGCCTGAGAGGCAGCAGGCAGGCCCCTGCTCGTTCACAAAGATGGTCAGGTAATAGGTGTCTTCGGGTATGTTGGCCCACTCCTTCGAGTTTGGCTTGCCCGATTCGAAAGGGCACGTGCCGTATTCACTGTCCCAGAAGACGCCCAACTGGGTCAAAGTGATGTGATATGGCTGACTGCCACACGGTGGCGGCCCCTCTCCCTCCCACTCTTCGCTTGCCCCCCAGCGCGCGTTGGCCGTCACGATTACCCCGCCTTGATCGACCTTAAACTCTCGCGACTTGAGCACACGATGGCAGATTGACAAGGTGCTACTGAAAGGCAGGGCTCGCATGAGCTTCGGTTGGGCAACCCCATTCACCGCGCCTTCCACACCTCCCGACTGCTGCACCACGTGGGTCAACTCATGGGCGAGCAGCTCCTTTCCGCTCTCGCTATTTGGCGAGAATTGCCCGGCGTTAAATACGATCGAGTTGCCGACGGTGTAGGCGCGGGCCCGCACGGACGTGGCTGAGTCCGCGGCCTGGGGCCCGTCGTGGATCTGCACGCTCGAGAAGTCCGCACCGAAGCGCGGTTCAAAGAACGCCCGAGTTTCGTTGGGCAACGGGCGGCCGGGTGAACTCAACGTCTCGTGGACGATAGGCGGGGCCACTGCCGGAGCAGTCCCGGTCTCGGATCGGTGGAGTTTCTCTCCGTCCTCACACTCGGCACACTTCCGTTGGACCGATAGAGGTGAGGTTGAACGGGACACGCCGGCGGAGCCGTCCTCCGGCATCCGCATCACCTCGTCAGCAATGAGGTCGGCCTCGCGCTCGTCAGCGTCGTTGGGCTGGCTGACTCGGAGTTTGCCTTGCACGGCGGGCGGGTTCTCAGCCTGCTGGATGGTGTGCGTCAGCTCGTGTGCCAGCAGTTTCTTACCCTCGGAAGTCTTCGGCTCGTACCGCCCGGCGCCGAAGTAAATGTCTCTGCCGGAGGTGTAAGCCTCGGCATTGAGGTCGCTCGCGGCCCCAGCGGCCTGCGAATCAGCGTGGACGCGGACAGCACCCAAGTCAGCGCCCATGCGCGACTCCATGAAGCCGCGCGTCTGCCGGTCCAGGGGCTCGCCACCGGGCGGGAAGAGGTCGACGTCGGCGGGAAGCTCGGGTTGACCGAGGGCGCCAGCTTTGGGTTGGATAAGGCGGTACTCATCCACGGCGGGCGCGAGGGTTTCCACGCCCTCAGGCGTCGCCGCGGCGAAGTCCGCCTCACCCGATTTGCAGGCCCCGCATGTTCCGCCGCAGGCGCACTGCCGCTGGATGACTCGCGCGGGCATGGGGCCCGTCCCCGCCTTCGACATCATTCGCTGGACGAAGCGGTTGCCGTGGGTCTGCTGAGCGCGGCGCATGGCCAAGTTGCGGACGCTCGCGTTGGCGGGATGGGACAGGAGCTCGTGGCCGAACCATCTCGCGGCGACGGCGCCGGCCTGGCTGCCGCTGAGCTCGGTTTCGGGAGATGAGGCGGTGGTCTCGGTCCGCGCTGGCTCGGCGTCTTTCTGCTCGGAGGCGGTCTCGGCGGTCATCATGGCCGGACCTCCTGACCGGAGTCAACCGCCACCAGCAGGCGGCTGATCGAGCCCTCGTACTTTTTGTCGATCGCCGGGTCATTGTGCAGCGCCGCAAGCGCCGCGCCGAGGCCGTGGTCCCGCAGGATGTGGATCAGGTCTGCGACGCAGTGGCGGAGGGTGGCGGGCAGGTCGAACTCCGCGATTCGCCGGTCGGCGATCATCTCCGGGCTCATTTGACCGGCTTCGGACCCGGCCGGGGAATACCGGCCGGAGAAGTAGGCGGCCCGGTCGGCGGCGTGGGGGTCGCTGCCTTGGGGCGCGGCTGGGCTGCGGGCTGGTGGACTCGCCTGCGGAAGGGTCGGCGACTGCTTCGTGGTCCCTGGCGCAGCCTCGGCCAGCTTGCGCTTTTCCTCTTCCGTCGCCGGCTCGAGGTCGTCGTCGGCCGGCGGGATTTTGCGGACTAATGGACGGCTCATCGCGCGGCCCTCCGACGGGTGAGGTCTAAGTATTTGCCGAACTCGTTCTCCATCACCAGCCTTCCCTGTTTCTGGTACTCGGCCTCGACTGCGGGGATGAGGTGCCCCATGTCGATGGCGGTGCCGTGCTCCGCGGCTGCGTAGGCGGCGGCAAGCGCGACGTTGCGGATGTTGCCGCCGGCCAGCTTGAATTGCTTGGCCAGGAATGCAAAGTCGATCTCCTTCGTCGGGGCCTCGGCGGGGAAGTGCTTTCGCCAGATCTGCTCGCGCGCCGGCTCATCGGGCATGGGGAACTCGATCACTTCGCTGAGCCGGCGGAGGAAGGCGTCGTCAAGGTTGCGGTGGAGGTTGGTCGCCAGTACGACGATCCCCTCGTACTGCTCGATCCGCTGCAGGAGATAGTTGACCTCGATGTTGGCGTACCGATCGTGGGCGTCCTTCACCTCCGTCCGCTTGCCGAAGAGCGCCTCGGCTTCGTCGAAGAAGAGGAGAGTCTGGCTCGACTCGGCCTCGCGGAAGATGGCGCTCAAGTGCTGCTCGGTCTCGCCAATGTACTTGCTGATCACGGTGGAGAGGTCGATCTGGTGGAGCGTGAGCGAGAGCGCGCCGGCGAGCACCTCGGCGGCCATCGTCTTACCGGTGCCAGAGGGTCCGGTGAACAGGACGTTGAGCCCCTTGCCGCGCGTCAGTTTCTGGCCGAAACCCCACTGCCGGTGGACGAGCTGGCGATGGCGGACGCGGGTCTCGACGCCGCGGAGCTGGTGCATCTTGTCTTCCGGCAGGACCAGGTCCTCCCACCCGTACCGCGGGGTCAGTGGCATGGCGAACCGCGACAGGTTCGGCGTCGTGAGGCTGCGGCCGGCTTCCATCACGTGTTCGGTGGACGGAGTGGGCTCGGCCGGTGTGCGCAAGGCGGCGATCGAGGTCGCCAGCCGGGTGGCCTGGCGGATCAGGGAAGGCCCGAACGGGAACGTGTCCGCAAGCCGGGCGGCGTCGGCAGCGGCCGGGGTCCGGGCCAGCGACTGCGTCCAGGCCTGGCGCCTCTGGTCGTAGCCGGCCGGCGGGACCTCCACGCGCCACGGCTGGGCCTCGGCGGGGATCGAGCCATAGGACGATGCGGAGCCCAGGAGGATGAGGGTCAGGGGGCTCCCGTTCACGGCCGCCCAGAGCGACCGCTCCGCCTGCGGCTCGGGCGCATCGCCCGCCGCAACGACCAGGATGCCATCCCCCAAGGCCGCGTCGCGCAACGCCGCCGCGGCACTCGACGGGTCGGATTGGAGTTGCGTCAGTTCCAGCCGGACGGCGGAGGAGCCCAGGGCGGCGCAGATCGCATCCGCGACGTCCCAGGGCGGCAGTGCGCCGGCTGTGGAAATGAGCTGGATCACGTGCCGGCTGCGGGGCACCCACTTCCGGATCGCCTCGATCATGTTCCGGAGCCGCGCCCGCGTCGGATCGTCCAGCTCCAGATCCTCGATCGACAGCGGTGCCTCGACTTGTGCGGTCGATCTCGCGTCGGCCGGCTGGCCGATGAGGAATCGGACGACGGACTCATCGGCCTTGATGAATCGTCGCAGGAGCGTCGGCTGGCGGTCCTGTTGATCGTCCAGCAGTTGCACGAGCTTGTAGTAGAGCAGAGGACCGCTCGGTGAGAGCAGGCGCCGAGCCATGACCTTCTCGGCGGCGCTGCGGCAGATGAGGTTCAGGGCCAGGTCCACGCTCGGCCGCTTCCGCGTCGCGTCGAGCTGAAGGTAGGAATAGAGCGTTTCGTAGCGCGGCTCCAGCTCCGGCCCCAGGGCGATCAGGAGCAGGTCGACCTCGGCGGGAGAGAGCTCGAAGACCTTGGCCAGATGCGGCAAAGCCAGGCTTTGCCCGGATTGCTCGGTGAGCCCGCGGCGCTCGTCGATGGACCGGCGCGCCTCCTGGAGCTTGTGGTCGATCGGAGCAAGGACGGACGCCATCTCGTCCTGGCGCCGCCACGGCTCACCCATCACGTCGACAGCGTCGAAGACGGCGTCCACCTCCTCGTCGGAAACGACGACGCCCCGCAGCTCTAGCGGCACCTTGGGGTCGGGGGTCGCGCGGGCGATGATGACGGAGCGCCTCAAGAGCAGGTCGAGCCGGCCCAGCTCCTCCTGCAAGTGTTCGACACTGTCGCGGTACGGATTCATCGGTCGTACAATCCGGGCCAACGGCCCATCCTGTCACAAGCCCAGGAGGCGGAACTCCAACCGCCGGCCGCCCATCCAGCTCACCGACGGCAGCGGGTCGTCCATTCCGGAGATGTGCAGCGCCACGTGATAAGGACTCGACTCCAGCAGCACGGAAACAACGCGTTCGCTCACCTGCACTCGGCCAGGCGTGCGGAGGAACTGCCGGACAATCGCAGGCCGCGGCGCCTGGCGGAAGCCGCGCACCAGCGACCCGAACTCGCCGATCAACTTCGCGGCCAGCGCATCGAACGTCGTGGCCCAATCAATCGCGACGGGGTCGCTGTCAAGATCGGGCAGGAGCCTCGCGATGAGCTGCCGTCGGCCGTTGGCATCGATCGAGGCAAGAGAGTGCCGCAGCCCCGTCATGTCCGGCTCGCGCTCAATGCCGGCGAAGAGCACGGCCGCAGGGTCGAGGGCCTCGATCTCCGTCGCGATGCGATCCAGGACCGCCGATCCGATGCCGGCCAGCAAGATTTGAAAAAAGCGCGGCCCGCCCCACGGCACCAGGAGAGGATCGCCGCGCAGTTCGTCCCAGCCGAGGCGCTGGACGATGCTGGCGAGCAAAAGCAGGCCGGCCGACTCGATCTCGAGCCACGGGGGTTGTGCCCGGTCGGGCGCGGGCGCCGCCGTGGGCGCGGGCGCCGGGGTGGGCGCGGGCGCCGCCGTGGGCGCGGGCGCCGCCGTGGGCACGGGCGCCGCCGTCGGCACGAGCGGCCGCAACCGAGCGAGCGATTCGAGCAGCCGGGCGACCAGTGAATCGGGTAGCGTCCTCCCGGCGGAACGGCCCCTTTCCACCGCGCGGCTGAGTTCCAGCAGCAGGGCCGGGACGGCCGGCGGCAGTCGGCGGCCGGTCCGGCGCTCGATCTCCTCAGGCGAACGCGGTGCGTCGGGAGCATCCGGGATGAGAAGCTCGGGCCATTCCAGCAGGCAAGCCAGCGATAGCAAGGCATGGTAGATCAGCCGGGGCGGCCGTCCTTCTCCACCCCGGGTCCGGACGAAAATCCGCAATGCCTGACGGCGGCCGTCCAGCACGAAATCGTGTGGCCTTGGAGCTTCCAGCGCATGCCGGGCGGACCAGAGCAGGTCCGACAACGCGAGCGTCGCCGTCGAATCCACGCCGCCGGCCCGCGCGATGGCGACGAACAGGCGCTCCAGCGCCAGGTCGTCGAGCCGGGAGAGCAGCCGTTCCAGCGCCGGCGAGCCATCCAGGGCGACGAGCGTCGCGACGATGTCCTCCGGGTGACTCAGGAGCAGCGACACGGCCGCCTCGGTCGTGGGGAGGCGGAGCAGGTCGTCGAACTCGGCGTACTCCCACCGCCCGCCCGCCTGTCCCATCAGGAGGTCGCGCAAGAACGCGGCGTGGAACTCGGCCCGGCTGTCAGCGCGGACGATCTGGACCGAGCCGGAGCCGCTCGGGTGAGCCAACGCTTCGAACAGCGATCGCGCCACCGCTCGGGCCCAGGCAGCGGCGAGTTGGTCTTCGCTGATCTCGCTCGCGGCGAGCTGGAGCTTTACGTTGAGCCTCCGGATGCGCACGACTGGCGACTGGCGCGAGAGGGCCGGGCCGACGAGCTGGGTCAGCTCGGTCGCCAACCGCCGACGAGCGACCCGGTCGGCCAGCCCGCCAACGGATTCGTGACGCCGGGAAGCGCGACAGCGGGTGACCAGTTTGTCGATGGTGACGCTCATGGTAGGAATACAACGATCAAGCCGACGCTGATCGACTTTAGACCCAGCTCTTTTACTAAACTGACAGTCGCGACTGGCCCCACCGTCCAATTGATCGGAATGTTGTACGTGCTCGATCCTGGAGCGACCGGCGTGGCTGCACCCGCGTTGACCTGCACCGGCATCGAGTTGGGATTGGGGGGGAGGTCATTGAACCAGGTCTTGAGAGAAACCGCGTCTAACCATTCGATCCCGAAGAGGATCGCCTGTGCCGAGGCCGAACTCACCGCCTTCAGTTTGCTCGTAACGGTGGCCGGCACCGTTCCAGTGGAAGGATCTGTCCCGGTCGCCTGGGGCGAAAATGTTTGCGTCCAGAACTGGATATCGGGAACAGAGTTCTGGATCTGTTGCTGCAACGTGAGCCACTGATCGCCAGAAGTTGTATAGAGATTTCCGTTCAAGAAAAGGTCGCCGGTAACCTTCACGTTTCCAGTGAGGTTCGGGAAGGTCCCGGTCGGGGCCGGCTGGATCTTCGTCGGGTCGACGGTGAAATCGTCGCCGACGATCAGGTTTTGATCGATAAAAACGTTGGACTGGAGGTCCAGTGAAGCAGGGGGATCAAGCGCGTCCTGTTGATTCAGGATGTTGAAACCAGTCGGTTGTACTGGGCACACGATGCTCTGCGCTCGAAGTCCGATGTACACGGGAGCGGGTTGTGCGGGTTGGGTGGGCGGCAAGTTGAAAGCACCCGTGAGAGAGTTTGGCGTGACGGTGACGAACCCCAGGAAGACGCCGTTGGAGGTGTCCGTGTCAGGGTCTTCTTCAGAGATGTCGTCCGTCACGGCAGGAATGTCGGGGGTGCCGGAGCTTTTCAGCAGGACGACCTTGCAGGTCTCACGCCATCGGGTCGTTTGGTCTGTCTGATTGCACGAGGCGTATCCCACGGAAGGCGGCGTGTCCGCAATCCGACTGTATTGGATCCAGACCTGGTAGTTCCCGCTGGAGGTAATATGGTTCGCCAGGACATCGGCCTGATCGTCGAAGGTGTACGGGGCGAGAAGAAAGATCTCGCGGCCGTAGGGGTCGATCGCCATCCCCGGGTTGATGGAAACCTGGGTGATGCCGGCATTCCTAGAAGGGGTGAGCTGCAATCCCTCGACGATGCCGTAGAGGTGCAGCGCCATGTTGAGCCGGCGCCGCATGTCGACGTGGTATCCCTGTTCGGCGGCGAAGTCGAAGGCACGGAGATATTCGCCGTCGTAGTAACGAATCCGCTCGATCGGGGGAGTCATGCTACGCCTCCTGGCTGGTCTTGGACTTACTGACCTTCACCGCCGCCGGTGGGGGACTTTGGATCGGCAGGTGGGGCAGAGGCTCCGGGTGGCTGCTGCCCCTGCTCAATTAATTTCCTCAGTTCGTCGAGCTGCATGCTGAGGTGCTCGGCCAAACTCTCGGCCTTCGCGGCCTTGGTTTCGGCGGCCCTCACTCGCTCCTCCAACTCCCGGGATTGCAAGATCGGGCCCGGGACTTGCAGCCGTGCGATTGCTCTCTCAATTCGGTCGTGATCGGTGATCGTCGCTACGAGCGGATCACCCGGCCTCTTGAGCAGGTGGCTCAGGATTGCTGTGATCGGATCCGGGGTCTCGAAATGCTCCAGATCTTGGGTCATCGCGTACTTGCGGTCGTGGTCCCCGGCAAGCGTTTTGGCAAGTCTTTCGGCGTGTTCCTTCTTCATCCCCTTGAAGATCTCCGGGGAGAACGCCAGCGCGTCGGTGAAGTTGAACCCTTTTTTCAGCGATTCGCTGACCTCGCGGATCGCTTGGATTGGCGCAGCGGCGGCAAGCTTGCCGAAGTCCGGCCGCTCCCGGAACAGCTCCATGAATTGACAGCAATCGAAGTCGAAGGTTGCGCAGCAGACCCGCTCGTGAGTCTCTTCGAACTCGCGGTGCGAGCGACCCTCCTCGGCCGACCCCGCAATCTCCCTCTCGAAGACTTCTCGCGGGCGGTGCGGCGCACAGGCGGCCCCACCCACGTAAGTCGCCAGGAACACCTCGAAGAGATTGGCGAACGTCCAGACGTAGGTCCTGGGGCAGTTGCACACACGCAGGAGCTTGCCGTCCTCCTCCTCAACCGTGCCGAGACCGACGCAATGCGCCTTGGGCGGGCACGGGCACTCGAAGATCATTTCTCCCAGGATGCAATCGTAGGCGTACTGTCGGATCAGTCCGAAAAGCTTACAGAATGATTCTTGGTAACACTCATACTCGTCGCGTCGATCGGTCGGGCACTGGAGATGGCAAACCTGCTCCCAGAGCGTGCAGTCGTACAGGTCAGGGCATTTCCGCAGATGATGCTGGAACAGGACTTTCAACCGGCAGAAGATTAGGCAATAGTCTCTCTCTCCTTCCTCGACTTGCCTCCCTTCCTTGGCGAGGAAATCTTTCAACGCCCTGGCCAGCGGGCCCTCGGTGAAAACTTTCCAGCAGCACGTGATTCGCTCCTCGATCTCGTCGAGGTAGTTGTGGGGCTCAGGCGGGGCATCAAGGACGTCGAACCGGACCGTCTCCTTGATCCGGGTCGGCTCGCAGGCGGCGGCGCCCGGGCCACAGTTGGTCTTGAACGGCGTCGTGAACTCGGCTTCTACCTCGTCGTAACAGATCGTGATGTAGAAGCACTGCTTGACCTTGCACCGCGGCGGCTCCTCGTCCTTACAGGGATCAGGCGGAGGCTCGGTGATCAGATAACCCTTGGCCTTGAGCGCCGCGATCACGTCGAATGGGGTGGGCTTGCAGACGACCAGGTCGTTGCCGCAGTTGTCGATGGCAAAACCCTCGCCGACGCGGATCCGTCCGCAGCAGTCGGGGTCGCAGGTGAGGCGCAGGCCGCAGACCACGCCGTGGCCGTGCAGGGTGCGGTGGTACAGCTTCTGCTTCTCGCGGAAGTAGGACTGCTCGGCGGACAGGTCGTCGTCGCTGAGGAGCTGGCCGCAGAAGTAGTTGGGACGCTCGAAGCAGATGGGCTTGCAGCAGGTGCATGCCCCTCCGCTCGAACTACCCTGGCAGCCGCAGGAACAGGGCGCGGCCGTCGGCTTGGTCTGGGAAGTCGTGGTTTTGGTCGTCCCGGTCTTGGTGGCCTTCATGACATGTCCTTCAGCATCAGGGGCTTCGTTTGGGGACGGATTCCTGCGGTTCGCGGCGGCCTTCGGCACCTTGCACCCGGACCCAGCTTTCGAACAACCCGCCGGGCACGCCGTCGCCGGTCGGTGCGTCGACGAAGTAAGCCGAGCCGTCGCTCTCCAATCGGGCCAGCAGGTCGCCGTCCACGGGTGTCCCCTCGTGGTCCACGATCACGTTGCACTTGAGCGTGATAAACAGATCGAAGTTGTGCCGGTCGAGGGAGCCGTTGGCGTATTGCTCGTCGATTCGGAGGCGGATGTGCGTGGGACTGAGGATGTCCACCTGGGCCGGGGCGATCTCCATTCGCTGGGGCTGGTCCGGTCGACCCGGATGATGCACGACCATTGCCTGGAATGTACGGCGGTTGATGCCCTCTGGCTTCACAGGGCGGTCAAACTTGATCTCGAATCCTTTTTCGTGCCCGATGAAGCGGCTCAGGAAATCGTGACAGCGCAAGTTTGACCCGTGCGTCCAGTTGATATCGCAAATACGGGTCAACCTACACCGCGGCATCTTCTCGAGCAGACAATGAACGATATTGTCGAGCAAGTGGACGTTGGGGAGCAGAGGGCGGTGCGTCCAGTTGTCGATCATCTGGTCGGTGACCACCTGGCCCGGGGTGTAGTGCCGGATGACGGCCAGCGGGAGGCAGTCACACGGAATGGGCTCGCAGGGATCGAGAAGGGTCTTGTACAGGTCCGCGCAGTCGTCGCAACCGCAGTTCTTATGCTTTTCGATCTCCTTGAGACACGAGGGCTCTTTCGTCGAGACCTCCAGGCAGTAGCTCTCGCAGATGCAGTTTGGCTTCTGGGCGGTACCCGTGCACGCACACTCGTCAAACGGCGCGGGCGAAAACTGCTCCGCGCGCTCGCAGTAGCGCAGGCAGACCCACAGCGATTCGGTTTGAGGCGGGGACGGTGACGACTCCTTGTCCGTCTCGGGTAGGGGCGCCACCGGGTCCGGGGGACACGGGTCCGGCATCTTGGGTACCACCACAGGCTCGGGCAATAGCAGCTCGACGTCCGCGAGCAAGCGTACCTCCCGGCCGCATTGGTCGATGGCCAGACCCTGCTCGACCACGATCCGCAAGTTCGGGCAGTACGGATGCGGCTTCACCTTCAGGCCGCAGACTGCGCCCCACCCATGCAAAGCCATGTTGTGGAGACGCCGCTTGTCGATGTGATAGCTCTGTTCATTGGTGAAGTCACGCGCGCTGAGCAGCTTGCCCGTGTAATAGCCGGTCCGGCAGAAGGCCGGAACGGCACACGGCACGCACGTGCACGGGGAGGACGTGGTCGATTGGGAACTGGAGCTGCTGGTTTGGGTACTCATCGCCTCGCCTTCCTCAAAAAAGTCTGGTATTAACGCCGGTGATCGGTTCGACGGATGCGCCCAGGTTTTCCAGGTCTCGCTGAGCTGGCGAGCAGGCGAGGATCGCGTCGTAGCCGAGCGTGGAGAGACTGCCGAGCACGAGCTGGGTGTAGGCTCCCACGCTGGTGTCGACTCCGACTGTCGCCTGCACTCCGACGCGGAATCTCGGCAGGACGGGGACCAGGTTCGCCTTGGTATGGGCGGGCTTCACACGCTCGACGACGGTGGATATTTTGGTGGTGAGCGCATCCGGGTCGTAGGGGTCCGCAGGGAAAAAGAGACTGAATTCGTTGGCGCCCCAGTCATAGGGCTCCGCCGCGGGCTCGGGCTGATCGGTGAGAAGGAACGCACCGACCTGGGAAAATGTGCCGACCTGGAGCCGCTGGTAAAATTGCCGGCTCCACAGCCTTGTGTCCCCGCCGAGAGGCCCGGCTGCCGGAAGGAGCGGCCAGTTCCGCAGTCGGAAGTGCTCCACGATGGCAACACCGTCCGAGACGCCGGCGTAGTCGGTGATGGCCTGGGTGATGCCGGCGACGGTGCCACTGGCGCGGTAGTCCGCGATGGCTTTCTTGAGCATCCTGCGCTTGTTCGCCATGCTCCACGTCGGGTCGGTCGTCAGGTCGAGCCAGGCGGCGAGCCAGTCGAAGTACTGGGGTGGCACCGAGCCCGGGTCGAACAACCGCCACATCGAATCGATTCGCGCGTCGAAGCCGTCGAATACGGATTGGAACAGCGACAGGAACCGGTCGAGGAAATCGCGGCTCACGTCGTCCTGCTGATAGACGGCAGGAAGGTACTGGAGGTAGCTCTGCCGTGGGAAAAAAACCTGAACCGCCGAGATCGTCGGCGTCGATTGCCCGCCGGACCGAAACGTCAACCGCAGGCGGAGGTACTGGCCAGGCTGGGCCTGCACCAGGCAGGTCATGGCTTGACTGGCCACACCCTCGCACGACGGATCCTGGCACGTGGGGTCTCCGCAATCCGGGTTGTTGCAGGACAGGCTCGCCGAGTTTCCTGTGAACGTATATGACGGGCCGTCGTTGGGATTCGGGACGAGCTGTACCTTCGGAACGGCCGACGTGAAGTATTCCACTTGCACGCTGGAGCCGCTGGGCACGGTGCCGATCAAGGTGATGCGGTCCCAGGAGCAGTCTTCGATGCCACTGTCGATGCCGCAGGTGGTGTAGACGCCCGACAGGACGAAGGAGCCGTCGGTCGGGATCGTCCAGAGACTCCGGGCCGTGCCGCCGGAATCCTGGAAGATCCCGATCAGGCTGTTGCCGGCAACCCAGATCATGCTGACGGCCGACGCGTCCAAACCCGTCACGCCGGCGCCGATGTACGCGTAACCGCCGGGGCTACTGGGGTCGGGGGCGTAGTGAAAGACCGTACCCTTTGCCGTCCCGACGTAAAGGTTCCCGTCGGTGTCGAACGTGACCGTACGCGGCTGGTCGATCCCCGGCAGGGCTGTCGGCGCGGTTGTACCCGGGGTGAAGACCTGGACGCTGCCGCCGGCACTCTGAGCCGCGCCGTCCACCACGGCGACCGTGCCTTGGGGGCCGACGGCCAGCTCGGTCGGGTCTTTGAGCACGCCGGCGCCCAGCGTGGCGAGCCACGTCCCGTCCCGCGCGATCTTCTGGATCCGAGCGTTACCGCGATCCGCAACGTAGACGGTTCCGCACCGATCCGCGGCGACGCCCCAGGGCCATTTGAATTCCAGCTCCCCATCGCCGGGAGCCCCATCGGCGCGGCCCCACAACTGGATCAGGGCGTGCGGCGGCGGCGAGAAGACCTGGACGCGATGATTGCCGGTGTCGCAGACCACGATCGCGCCGGAAACGACGGCCAGGCCGCGCGGCGCCTGGAACCGCCTCGGCTGTGACCCGGGGCCGCCGAAGTCGGCGATGACCTGGATCATCCCGGAAGAGTCGATCCGAACCACGCGATCGGTCGCGGCGTCGAGGATGTAGGTCCGGCCGCAGCCGTCGCATGCCAGCGCGGTGGGACACGTCACTGTCGCCGACAGGTCGGGTGTGAACGCCTGGGCTTCTCCCGGCAAGGTCTGGAGCGAGAGAGTGCCATTGTGCAGGAGGTCTTGAAACGAGCTGGCCCGCCACCCGCTGATCGAGTTGAGCAGCCAATACTGGTTGTTCGTGGCCGGCGGATTCATGAGTAGGTCACCGTGATTATGTGATTGATCGAATAGACGACCTCGCTGGGCCCCAGCGCGACATCGCCCGTCTGCAGGATGCCGTCGACATAGGTCAGCAAAGTGCCGGAGACGATCCGCAGCACGCCGGGCGTGATGAGGATCTGGCGGAAAGTCTCCGAGGAATAGATCGTTTCGCCGAATCCCCAGCCGGTACCGTCGGCGCCACCCGTGATCGGGTTGAAGTAGGCCAGGAGCACGTTGGTCAACGTCTGGGTGACGACCGCGATCAGGTACTTGGGGTCGGCGATGACGCTGACCTGAATCTCAACCTGCCGATAGACGGGGCCCAGGACGTAAACCTCGGTCGTGATCAGCCGATGCGAATCGAGCCAGGTGGCAACGAGCTGCAGGGTTTGCGCTGAAGGCACGGGCATGGGATTCGTGCTGTAGGGGATGACCAGAACGGTGACGACCCCCGGCAAGGGCACGTAGGTTGTTCCGGCGGTGGATCCCGGGGTTGCCGGGCGGGCTACCGACAGCGTCGGGTTGTATAGCGGCACGGCGTAGGCCCGGACGATCTGGGCGCCCGGGGTCTGCATGGCGATGTCCGCGAAGTCTTGAGCGGTCACGGCGCGGTTCTGACTGCGGAGGACGGCCGGGGCGCGAGCGCTTGCGTCGGCGACGCTCTCCTCGTCCTGCCCGCCCGCGGCTGGCCGGAGGTTCGTCACGCTGGCCACGTACGGAATGACCGTGTTGAGTGTGGTGATCGTATTCGCTCCGACGTTGCCGGCTGCGCCACCGCCCCATTGGTAGCTGGTGGCCATGATGTTCGGCACGTCGGAAGCCATCTGATTCGACCCGTCGCCGGATAGGAATGCCGGAATCTTGCCGTTGATCCCGTTGCCGAACGTCACTAACCCGGTGGAGTAGTCGAGCGTGTAGTTCGTGTCGGACGGTCCGGAACTGGCGAAATCGGAGACCTCCGTCCAGGTCACGTAGCCATTACCTTCGTCAACGGCGATGATTCCGGGAACCGAAGGGTCCTTGGGCAGGACGGGGACGTTGGCCAGCGTGAACGTCTGGTTCGGCAGGCCGTCGCTGGCGCCCAGGAGCTCGTCGGTCTCGGTCACGGCATTGGTCGCGGTGACCGTGTTGACCAGGACGTCCTCCACCATCGGCGGCGATTCGTAGCCAGAGCCCAGGATCTGGTCGATGCGGTAGCGGATCCAGTAGAGGCTCGGGTCCGTGGGCCGTTGCAGGGCGCCATACTGGGTGGCCACTTGGGCGCCCGCGGCGGGGGCGTTGAACAGGACGATGCCGGACTGACTGAGGCAATTGGTGCTGTCGGAGACGGTGGCAAGCTGCTGCCAGCCCGATGTGCCGCCGGCATAGTATTCCCAGAAACCGGACACCGGTGGGAGGGAGGTGCCGGTGAGATCCGCGCCGACCTGGACGACCGGCGCGTTGCCCGGGGCCGCGACGTGGATCGTCAGTCGGTGCTGGCCCGTCGGGAAGGCGCCGTCGAATCCCAGATACAAGGCGGCGTTCGGCTGCGGCTGGTTGCTCAGCGCGGCGAACGACATGCCCGGCGCGAGCTGCTGTGCTGTGACGACCTGGTACCGCCCGCCGTCGTACACCTGCACCTGAGCCAGTGACAGACCCACGGCCAGGATATCGTCGTCGGTCTCGAAGATCAGGGGGCTGCCACCGGCGGCAGCGGCTGATTGCACCTGGGTTCCCGCGGGAATGGGGATGCCGACGCCAAGGGTCTTCGACGACAGCGTGAACGTCAGCTCCGCGACGGCTGGGGCGGGCTGGATCAGATCAATGCCCACGAGCTGGAGGAACGCGTAGTAGTTCTTCTGCGGAACCTGGTTCAGCCGCCAGATGATCATCTCGGCGAGCCAGGAGAAGAGCTGGATCAGAGTGATCCCAGGGTCGCTGTCGTTGTTATCGGTCCACTCCGGCGTATAGGCCGGGATCCGCCGGACGAGTTCGGCCGCCAGTTGCTCGAACGTGCGGTCGTCGAGTTCGATGTCAGGTAGCGGCATCAGCCCAGTCCTTCCTGCACATAGAGCGGGTAGACCATGTTGTACTGCGAGTTGGTACTGCGGATGACGTATTGGATCGTCACCAGCACTGAACTCGGACCCTGCGGTGACTGGACCACCGAGACGTTCACCAGATCAATCCTCGGCTCCCACTGGGTCAGGGCGTTCTTGATCGCGTCGGCCAGCCGGACCTGCGACGCGATGCTGTTGGACTCGAAGACGAACTCTTCCGCTCCCGCCCCGAATGTCGGCCGCATGACCCGCTCACCCAGAGCGGTGGAGAGGATGATCCAGATCGCGTCCTGGATGCGCTGCGGCCCGCTAGACCAATCCAGGCCGCCTTTGGTGTTCACCTTGATCGGGAACTTGAACCCGGTCCCGATGATCGGATATTGGTCTGCCATCACTGGCACCCTCCCAGCAGGTCGGCCGCGATCTGAAGCGTTGCCACCAGCTCCTGGATCGTTTGCGCGACCTGGTTCAGGCCGTTGACGTCGGTCTGCGTGCCTATGGACGGTAGCTTGATCGGCTGGACGCCGGCGATCTGCATCAGATCGCCCGCCAGGTCAAGGATGACGCTGAGTGCCTCGAGCGATGAGGTAAGGTGCTGTGCCTGCGTCATGGCGTTGTTCTGGGCGCACGTCAGGCTCTGGACTAATTCGTCGTTGCCGTTTGCCTGTGCGATGCTGATCTGCAGCACCGTCTCGTTCAGAATCTTCATGACCGACGTCAACTGCGACAGGAAGCACTTGAGGACCTTGATGATGAGGCAAAGCAGGTCGCGAATGAAGGGGATCAGTCCTAACGGAGTGAATGAGAGCGCGCATTCGATCACCGGCTCAGCGGCCTGAACAATCTTGGGGATCGCTGAGATGAGATCGGTCGGCGCCGTCGCCCCTTTGATGACGTCGACGATGGTCTGAACGAATTTGAGGACCTTCACCACGCATTCGGTGGCGGCCAGGAACGGCGCGATTTGCAGCAAGAGGCTGAAAGTCATCGCGCAGTCGGTCGGGACCCCCTTGGACAGGTCGGAGAACGAGGTCATGGTCGCGCCGCCGGGCAAGTGCAGCGTGATCGGCTTGGGCGGGGGCAGGCTGATGTCCGAGCACGCCGGCAGGTCGAACATCTCCTCCAGGTCCGGGGAAACTGTGATGTCGATATTCGGCATAAGACGGACCGCCCGTAGACCCGGGCTCTCCCTGGTGATGACGCTAGATCGGGTTTCCGTTCGGGGCGACGACGCGGCCATTGAGCGTGATGGTCTTGCCTTCCAGCGCCAGCACGCACGTACTCTTCACAGAGATCTGAGCGTTGGACATGGTGATGGTATTCCCATGTGCATCTTCGATGATCAGGGCGCCCAGGCTTCCACCGTTGGGCGTGGAGTCGAGGAATCGGATCTGGTGGCCATTCGCCGAGACGATCTTGCGATCGCGGACGTCTTGCCCCGGAGGGGCGTCCTGGCCGTTCCAAAGGAATCCGACGACATAGGGAAAGCGCGGGTCGCCATGCTCGAACGCGACCAGCACCTCGTCGTTCACCTCGGGCATGAACATCGAGCCCCTGCCTCCACCCGCCATCATCGTGGCGATGCGCACCCAGTCCGTCTCGTGACCATCGTCCTGCCACGGGAAGTGGAGCTTGACGCGGTTCTGCTGGAGGGGGTCGGCCAGGTTGGTGACGAGCCCGATGACAACCCCATTGATTTTGCTCAAGATGCCCTCCTTTTCAGGCCCATGCGCGCCGCGGTATTCGTCCCCGTTTACGTGGAGCTCAGTCTCGCTTCCATCCGAGCGGAAAAATCGGTGGTGTAGCTGCTGTCGCCCATCGTGTGGGTCGTTGAGGTGACCAGGTAGACACCGGAGAACCGCGTCCCCAGTCCCGCCACCGCGATCTTGTTCCCGGCCCGCAGGTATGGCAGGCCCATCGTCTTGCCTTTGGCCTCAACGATGCCCTGTCCCAGCCGGAGCATCGTTTGCTGGCCGACGACCTTGGCTTCGGCCTGGCTCTGGATCGGCTTATCGACCATGATCTCCAGCTTCTGCGACAACCCGGTCTCGTCCAGATCCAGGTTCACCGGCTGGACGATCCCTTTGATGTCCGACCGCTTGACGATCACTTCGATCTTCTGCTTGCCCGAGGGATCCCAACCGCGGACCGTGACCGAGCTGACCTGGTTGGCGGTCTGAAGCGTCGGCTGGAAGCTGATCAGCGACTTGCCCCACTCCAGCTTATAAAAGACGCGCGTGGAGGCCGCGGTGGGCCGGTAGTGGAGCGTCACGAGGCGTTGCCCGGGGGTGGTGGGGAGTTCCTCCACGAACAACTCGTACCCGATTTTGCGAGACCTTTCGAGGAGAAAGAGGATCGGGTACTGGTTGTTCATAACGAGATACGGGACAATTTCCTCCGCCCCGTCACTCAGGTTGGCCTCGATCTCCTGGGGGTCGAGCTGCAAGGTGAGATTCGGGATGCTCTTGCGGATCTCGCTGGCGATGCCCTTGACGATCATCTGGGCGATCTCCGAATCCTTCCTGTTGAGGAAGGGCTTGGTCTGCTGCTGGGTGCGGAACCGATGGAGCAGGTTCAGGGCCTTCACGGACAACGTGGAGGCCCCGGACGCTGGGAAGTTGGGACTCATGGTGACGATCTCACCGGTGAGCATCTTCTGCCGCTCGTCGATCCCGTTGCGGATGTACCCCATCCACAGCTCGAAAGGCTGCCACGGGTTGAACGTGTTCTCATCGCTGTACTTGAAGGGGCTGAGCGCGAACCCTTTCGGATTTTTGGTGGCTTTGTCCGGGTCCCAATTGTTCACTGTCAGGTCGCACGAGTCGATGCTCGTGAGGCTGTCGGTGTAGGTCACGCTCAAGACGTCCGGCACGACGTTGTTCAGTTCCTTGGGCCCTTTGAAAAGCTGGAAGGACGGAACGTAGAAGTCCTGCTCCGTGAACACGTCCACCGGGACGACCGTGGCGGAATTGTTAGTTGTGGCTGTAGCCATCAGCTTTGGCCCTGTGTGAGGCTGGGAATTTCGAGCACGGTCCCCGGAGTCAGCAGCCGGGGGTTGTCCAGATTGTTGGCCTCGGCGATCGGCCGCCACTGGGTGGGATCGTTGTACTGTTGCCAGGCGATCTCACTGAGAGTCTGCCCCTGTTTGACTTGCACATACTTTGTGACGTTGCTGCTGTACCGGGGTGTCTCCTGGAGCTGTTCGTCGATTGTCCAGGCGTCCCGGAACGAGACGTTCAGCTTCGCTCGCAGCGGGACCCCCGCGGGGCTGAAAAGTGTGAACTCCTGGCTCACGCTCTCGAGGACGCACCACGGCGAGGTCATCCCGCCATAGTTGAAGAGCTTCCCGCCGTCGCCCCAAGCCACGATCAGCCGAGGCGGCGCGTGCGTGTCGCTCTGGACACGCATCAGCCCATAGACCTGCGACGTCAGCGTGCGGACATCCGTGACGGGATCGATGGTCCCCTGGTCGGTGGTGTCGAAGAAGAGCTCGAGCGTGACCTTCTCGCTCTGCCCGCGGATGAACTGAACGACCGGAGCATCGAGGCCGGGAATGGCAATCTCCGCGTACTGCACGCCACGGCTGGCCGTGTACTTCTCCGGATTGAACAACGCGGAGATGGATGATCCCTTTTCCGGCGTGATGGTCAGTTTTTCCAATCCCATGCGTCACTCCACATCTGACTGGTAGGCCCGATCGTTGATCGTCGTGTCGCGCTTGTGCTGGTCCGCGCGGTACTGTTCCTGCCGGACATGCTCCAGCACGATCGCGACGATCTTCTTCACTTCCTCCGGGTTGAGAGAGCCCACGGATTCCGTCACGACCAGTTCGGTCGAGACCTCGTTGATGCGCCAGTCGGATCCGCCCGATTCCGCCCCCGCGGTACTCATGCTCCCACCTCCAGCAACAGGCCCTGGTGAGCGATCTCCAACGACTCGATGGCCACACCGCTCTGGGTGGCGTTCATCGACGGACCGACCCACTTCACCGGGATGCCGCGCTTGAACTTCCAAACCTTGGCCGGCTTGCGGGCTTCGTCCAGCAGCACGATCAGGCCGTCCTTGCGCGTGCCGGCCCCCTGGACGAAGCCCTGGTGCCAGGTCCACAAGTCGTCCTCAAGGTAGATCACGCCGCGCTTGAGCGTGATGTTGCCGTGACTGGCGCGAGTGGGGAACTTGTGGACATAATCATTCACGCCGCCTTCCTTGTATTCCATCACCTCCAGAGTCACGTCGAGGCCGGAGCACTCGGAAAACCCGGCGACGGCGTAGTTGAAGGCGGCTGTGAGCAGGGTGCCCACGACGTTGGACGCGTCGATCAGGGTCAGATAGAAGTTGAAAACGCTCAGCGGGTCGATGCGGATCAATGCCATGCGCTAACCCTCCACCACGTCAGTGCCGTCAGGTTGCCGCTGGACCTGGAAAGTCAGAAACTCCATCGGCGCCGCTATCGCCACGCCCACTTCGCACACCAGCCATCCCATGTCGATCTGGGATTGGGGGTTGTTCGTGTCGTCGCACGTGACGTAGAACGCCTGGCTGGCGGTTGCGCCCTGGAGCCCGCCCGACAGCCAGATCTGCTCGAGAAAGACCGTGAGCGAGTGCGTCAGCGTGCGGCGAAGCGTGTCGTCGTTGGTCTCGAAGACCGTCCATTGCATCGATTTTTCCACGGAGTCTTCGATCATCGACAGCGTCCGGCGGACATGGATGAACCACCACTCCTCTTGCGCGTCGTATGCCGCGGCGAGCGACCGCGCGCCCCAGACGCGGATGCCGCGGCCCGGAAACGAGCGGATGACGTTGATGCCCTGCTCGTTCAACTGGCCCTGCTGCGGATTGGAGACCTGCTTGCCCACGTCCACGGCGAAATCCAGCTCGACGTTGGCCGGCGGGTGCCAGACGCCCACGGAGTTGTCGATCTGGGCATAGACGCCGGCCACGTGTCCGCCGGGTGGCACCCGCCGGGTGGCCAATTCATTTGTAAGGCCGTCGGGCACCAGAACCCACGGATAGTAGACTGCCGCAAACTGCACGATCGCCGCCGAAAGCCCGATCTTGTTCGGCCACGTGGCCACGGCGGTTGGCTCGAGGTTGTCCGGCGTATCCAGCACGGCCACGCGATAGAGCAGTCGCGAGGCCTGATCGACCATCGCCTGATAGATGGCGCCGGCGCCGGTGACGTTGTTAAACCCGGGCAGTGGCTGTGGCTGGGCCGTCGGGTCGTCGGCCACGGGGGCCGGCGGCGCCGGCGGCGCCGGCGGCGCGCAGGGGTCCAGCGGCGGGGACTGTTGCTTCGTCAGAGAGGTTTGGCCGGCGTTCACGGCGTCAGGGGCAATCAGGATGGCCACTTCCTCGACCTCTTCCAGCACGCGAAGCCCGCGGAAATCGCCGTCGCCGCCGATGAAATCCTCGGCCGTCACCGCGGCTAGGCCGTCTCGACCGCCGGCGAGCGTGACGGGGAAAGGGGAGACCACGCCATTGCTGACCATCAGTGCCATGAAGAGTTGCGGGACCGTCAACCGGATCAGGTTCGACCCGGCGACTGGATCGTTGACGATCGTCGGGGCGTACTGAGGATCGGTGGAGTCCAGCGACAGATTGAGGAATCGCTCCGCCTCCGGTGGCTGGGTCGGGTCCGGACCGGGCGCGAGGGTCACGGTCAGATCGAACCGCGATGCGGTCGGCGCCGGCGTGCGTGGCGTCAGGTCAATCCGCAGGCGGTTGCCCCAGTTGCCGGGGCTGGCGGCTTTGATCGCCAGTCCCGCGGTCTGCAGCCGCAGCAACGCTCCCGGCAGGTAGGTGCCCTGGAGCTTGCGGGTCAAACGAACGGTGGTCGCGTTGACGAGGCCGTCGACGACAGCCACTTCCATCATCCCATCGCTGGTAACCGCGACGGTGTCTCCGGGATTGAAAGAGGTGGTGCTGGCGACCGTCACGTCGGTCTGACCGGCGGTCGCGCCGTTCGGGAGGACCGTGGCCTTCAGGTGCCAGACGGAGGCGCCGGCGGCCGCACCCGTCGCCAGCGGGCCGGACAGCGTCAGGTTCTGGGCATCAACGACGGTCGCCACCACCGCCACTGCCGGCGCGGTCACGTCGCCGACGGCGATCGCGGCCCCCGCCACCAGGCCGGCGGTTGAAGCCACGGTCAGGTTGCTCTGGCCCGAACCCGACGCCTGGCTCAGAGTGGTCACCAGGACCCAGACCGCGGCGCTCAGGGGTACGCTCGTCGCCAGCGGGCTGGACAGCGTCAGGTTCTGGGCATCAACGACGGTCGCCACCACGGCCACCACCGGCGCGGTCACGTCGCCGATGGCGATCGCGGCCCCCGCCACCAGGCCGGCGGTTGAAGCCACGGTCAGGTTGCTCTGGCCCGAACCCGACGCCTGGCTCAGAGTGGTCACCAGCAGCCAGACCGCGGCGCCCGCGGCCACGCCCGTCGCCAGCGGGCTGGACAGCGTCAGGTTCTGGGCATCCGCCACGGTCGCCACGACCGCCTCCACCGGCCGGGTCACATCGCCGATGGCGATCACGTCTCCCGGCACCAGGCCGGCGGTCGAAGCCACAGCCAGGCTGTTTTTGCCCGAACCCAGCGCCTGGCTCAGAGTGGTCACTTGCGTGCCAAGGTCCCCGGTCGGCAGCGTGAAGGAGGCCGTCTGCGGGACCGCGAACGGGATGGCGGAGGTGGACGCGGCGACGCGCACCACGTAGCAGGTCGTTCCCCCGTTTTCGAAGAAGGCGCGGACGGCGTAGGGCATGTACGCATAATGCGTGAGCCCGCCGAACGTGGTGCGATACTGGTCCCAGCTCGTCAAGCGGATAGCCAGCGTCGTGGGGTCGGCTAAACTCGGGGAGTTCGCCGGGGCGATCGGACCACGCTCGGCATAGCCGACGAACCCAGCGATATCCGTCCGGATAAGACGGATGTCGGCCTCGGGTGGTGGCTGCGGCGCCAGGTAGACGCCGGGCGCGAGGTAGGTCCGCATTGATGACATCCTGCTCGAGCTCCCAAAAAGCCTTGCCGGGGTCTCGGCCTATGTGGCCAGCTCAATGCCCTCGCACGCAATTTCCAGCGTCTCGATTGCCACTTCGCTGGTCTTGGCATTGAGCGCAGGGCCTTCCCACTTGCTCGGCCAGCCCGCGGTGAAGTTCCAGCGCAAGGCCGGCTGTCGCGACTCGTCGAGCAGGATGATCGCCCCGGTCGTACGCTGAGTCTTGCCGTCGATGACCTTCTTGCGCCAGGTCCACAAGTTGGTGTTGGCAGTCCAGCCGCGCTTCAGGACGATGTTGGTGTACTTCATGAGCCCCGGGAGCTTGCGAACGGTGCCCACGTTATCACTCCCCTCGCGGTACTCGATGATGTTGGTATCGGTGGTCAGGCCGGAGACCTCGCTGAAGCCGGCCACGACGATCCCGTCAATCTCGACCTGGAAATTAAATTGTGCGTATGGATCGTCGCGCGTCGTGGTAGCCATCGAATGCCCTCGCAATTAGAGTTCGGCGCCGCGGTTTTCAGCTCTCGGTCACGTCGGATCCGCCGGTCCACTGGCCGATCCGGAAGATGACGAACTCGGCTGGTTTCACCGGTGCGATGCCGATGATAATGATGAGACGGCCGTTATCGATGTCGGCCTGGGTCATGGTGGTCCGATCGCAACGGACGAAATAGGCCTGCTCCTTGGTCTGCCCCTGCAGCATGTCCTGCTGCCACAGGCCCGTCAGGAAGTCCGATACGCTCCGGACCACACGCGCCCACAGTGGTGCATCATTGGTCTCGAAGACGACCCATTGGGTCCCGTCTAGAAGCGACTTCTCGACGAAGATGAACAGTCGGCGGACGTTGATGTATTTCCAATCCGGGTCGGAGGTGGTGCAGCGGGCACCCCAGACCAGATTGCCCTGAGCCTTGAAGTAGCGCAGGCAGTTCACCCCCACCGGGTTGAGCAAGGCCTGCTGGCCGTTGGTGATCTGGAGTTGCAGGGCGTTGATCATCAGGATCGGCTCGTTGGCCGGGGCCTTCGCGACGTTGTAGTTGGTATCGCTACGGGCGTAAATGCCGGCGACATGCCCTCCAGGCGGCACCAGCATGAGGATGCCCGTATCGGCATTGACGATCTGTAGCCAGGGGTAGTAATACGCCGCGTATTGCGAGTTGACGGAGGGAGAGTGCGATCCCGGAGGGGGCGCGCTCAACGGGGACTGGAGGATCGCGAACCGAAACTTGTCCAGCTCGCACTGGTCCACGATCGCCTGGCTGATGACGGTACTGGGCGTGCCGGGGACGTCGAAATAACTCTCGTCGGGACAGCAGAGGATTGAGATTTCGTCAACCTCCTCCAGGGCGGCCAGGCCGACCAGCGTGCCGGGCGCGGCGGTACCGTCGCCGTTGAAGTCGCCGGGAACCAGCGTGGCGCCGTCGGTCCCGCCGGAGAGGGGCGTTATCGTCATTGAGGCGATGGCCTGCCCCGCGACCTGCTGCGTCAAGGTCACGAGGTTCGATACGCCGTTTACAGCCGACAAGTAGTAATTGCTGGACGCCGGGTTGGAAGTCAGGTTGTCGTAAACCTCCGTCAACGTGGGCTGGATGGCGGTGGTTCTGTTTGCGGGTTTGGTGGGATCGAGCAGGGTGCCCGCCACGCCGCTCAACCCGGGCACGGAAACGCTCGGGGACCAATAGAGGATCGTCAGCTTGAAGTAGTCGTTGGTCGCGGACTTCAGGCTCCCGGGCGTGACAATGACCGCAATCCGGTTGCCGTTTAACCCCGGGCCCAAGGCGTTCACCGTCATGCCGCTGACCGGCAGGAAGGCAATAACGCTGGTTGAGCTGGCGACACGCATGATGAAACACCGCAGGCCACCGTTCTGGAAGAAGCCCTCGACGGCGTAAGCGAGATAACGGTCGGCGCCGGTGACGGGGTCCTGGACGTATCCGCCGAACATCTGGACGAACTGGGTAAAACTCGTGACGAGCGTGGCGACCAGCGGACCGCGCTCGGCGATTCCGAAGAACCCGACCGTGCTGGTGGACACACCCTCGATCGGCGCGTTGCCGGTTTGCATTTCTTCGACATAAACGCCGGGGTACAGGTATTCGGGCATTGAGCCTCCCTTGCGCCTAAGCCTAAGGAGCCATGACCATCTGGATCGAAACGGTGGTCCCTCGCTGGAGGGTGACTTGCACATCAACAGGAGCGGGATAGAGGGGATAGGTGGCGCGGATCGTCGCCGCCTGGCCCATCCCACTGACGTCATCGAAGAAAAGCACGAACTCGCCGTTCACGTCGCTCAATGTGCCGTCCGAGTCGCCGACGCGCATCACGGTCGCCCCCGCCAGCGGCACGTTCCCGGCCAGCACCGTCCCTCGGACGAGGGTCGCCCCGGGGGGGAACGGGTATTGCGGCGTCGGACGGAGCGTGGCCAGAGCTCGCTCTGCCCGGTAGGCCGCCGGTTGGGTCGGATCGTCCAATGACTTGGTTCTGTCCGCCAGCGACAGGTCCGGATACGCTTGCCAGAGCGGATCGGCCAACGGCAAGGTGACCGAAACATTCACGGGCAAATAAAATGGCGTCTGGACCGAAGACTGGACCGAAATCGAGTAGGCACCCGGGCCGATATTCAAGAACACGAAGGTCGCCGAAGCCGTCTTGGCAATTGGAGGCTTCTGGCCGACGATGCTCACGAGAACTTGCCCCTGCAATTGCGGCTCGCCCGTGAAACCGTCGTAGAGTTGCAGGGCAAAGCCTTTGACTGTGATTTGCTCGGAAAAGATGAGTCCCGGGAATGTCATGTCGAGGACTCCAGTTCGCCGTAATCCATAATCGCTTCGACCACCGGAACGACGGTCTGTTGCCAGAGGGAACTGATCATCGCCACACGCACCACGTAGCAAACAGAAAGCCGGTAGCTCATCTCCAACGCCTGCCAGACCCGGGTCGTCTCCTCCAGCGTCACCGGGTTGAGGATGACCCGCACGACCTCCCCCGAAGTCTGCAGCGACCCGACGAGATCCGTCCCCTCGAGCGTCGATCGGTCGTAGAGAATCTGCATGGTCTTGCCCAGGACAATCTGTTGCTCGCGCGGCAGCCCCACGAGCGGGGTGACCAGGTAGTAGAGGTCCAGCGTGAGGGGCGGTTTCTGCAACTGGCCGCGCCCGTTGTTGATCGGCGGGCGGTTCTTGCTATAGGCGTCCTCGGCGATCCGGTACAGGTAGATCGACAGCCGGACCGTGTCGTTGCCTTCCAGGTCTGCCGGCGACTCCAGCGAAATCCTGTCCTCGCTGTCGATCAGGGTGTTGATCTGGGGGTCGGCCTGCATCTCCTCCCAGAGGACACCCAGGATCGACTCCCCCACTTCGGATAGAACCGTGTAGTCGGCCATACGCCTAGACCTTCGGCTGTGCCGGCGTCGGCGCTGGTTGCGCCGGCGACGGCTTCCAGTCCTTGACCGCCTCCAGCAACGCAGCGCGTCGGCCCGTTTTGGAGTCGTCCAGTTTTTTCTGCGCGCCGGCAAGCGCGGCCTGCGCCTTGTCCCAGGCCTCCTTCTTGTCGCGGACATCGCTCAACGCGACCTTGAGCTCCAGCAGGACCGTGGCCAACTGGGTCTGGAGATCCCCGGGAGTCGGGATTGTCAATGCATTCAATGCCGAGCTCATCTCCCCGACGAGTAAATACATGCTGGCAAAGTTGCCCGAGTCCGATGCCGAACCAAGCTGGTTCTTCAAGTTCTTGATGTCGGCTACGCCCGCCTGGACTCGTGACAACGTCGTTTTGGCACTGTTGTAAGCCGCCTGCTTCTCGTTGGCAGTCTTGAGAGCCGTCTCATGGGCCGAGAGGGCCTGATCTCTGGCGGCCTGAAGTACGGCAAGGGACTTGCTCTGAGTTTGGACGTCCGCATCGTAGCTGGCGACGATCGCGTCTAACGCAGCCTTGCCGGCGGTCCCGACAGCGGCGATGGCCATGCTGCTCTTTTGATTGACGAAGGTTCGAAGGCTAGCCAGGTCCCCGATCGCCTGAATGCCTTGAGAATATGCCTTGCCAACTTGATCGACTTCGGCGAGCCCGGATTCGAGAACGGTGATATCTTGCTGGTACGATGACGATGCCTTCGCCATCTGGTCGATTTGGGCTTGGTTCTGCTGCAACAAGCCCTTGAGTCGGGTCAACTCGGCCTTGGGATCGGCCGATCCACTTCCCGCCCCCGAGCCAGACGGAGTCGGCGCGGGCGTGGATGGAGTATTCGTCGTGTCCTCCGCCATAGCACCTCCAACAATACCGATTCCAATGCTCGGACGACTTGACCGGCTGTCACTTGAGAATCTCTCGGGGCGCACCCCGATCTAAGAACTGCTCGCTCGTGATTTGGATCCGTCACTTCGGTGACTATCGTGTTGATCAAGAAACGGTCGAATTCAGCGAAGTGCTATTCGTTTTTTATTAGACACCCCAGTTGTCTCTCGCAGAATTGGACCAACCTGGTCGTGTTACCGTATTCCACGCGGATCGACTGAGCCAAGCCCACTCCAGGTTTTCGAACGTACACTCGCGGCGAGTTAGAGCTCCTGCACGACACTGCCGGTCGTCGATTCGACGTCCGCAGTCGCTTCGCACACCCCCGCCCCTAAGATTCGCTTGATCTCATACCGGAGCGCGCCAGAGGAATTGGTGAAGAACTGAAGGCGAAACACCTGCAAGTGGGCGGCCCCTTGCGGAGCATGAGCCAGGGCCTCGTCGGCTGGCGACAAGGCCACGCGTAGCCTTAACACCAAGGTGTTCTCACTCTCGGCCACGCTCGCCGATGTAAGCATATCGCGTGTTGGCTGTTGGTCTAAAGCTTACATATACCGCGCGGAACGGGAGTTGGTCTAAAGCTTACATATACCGCGCGGAACGGGAATAGCCAGCGAAATCTTTTTAGGAATTTGTGATTTTTCCGTTCTTGGCATGATCGCTGCCCGATGGCCGGGAAACCGAGGTCTCGCATTCAGTCGGCACGTCCTGGTACACGCTCATGCGGTCCTCCGACCGGGCTCGGAACACATTCGAGCTCACTCTGAAGACACAGGTAGTATCGAGGCCGCCATCTGCGCAGGAATCACTCGCTTTGAGCAGGAATACATGGGCCGGGGACCCAAGGACATCCACGCGCATTTGATCGGCGATATTCTCGTGGTTCGCCTCGAAGGCGTCTTAACCGCGGCGGTGAGGCAACTGGTCAAGATGCTCCCAGCCGACATGTGTGAGAAGCTGCTTAAGCAGCTACGGACCTAACGCGGCGAAGCCGCAACCGAAGAGGATGAGCAAAACCAGCGTTCTCCCACCAGAATGGGGGCTGCATGGAATGCTGCCCAAGCTTCAAGCTGGCCCGGACCAAGGACCGTCCCCGCCTGCTCAACACACGCCGACAACAGCGCGTGCTCTACTTCTACTTCCTCGATTCCCAGTTGGGCCTGATCCACGTCCGGCTGACGACCTGGTTCCCCTTCAGCGTCCAGATTTACGTCAACGGCCACTCCTGGCTGGCTCAGCAGATGCTCCAACAGAGGCTGGGATTCACCCAGCAAGACAACGCCTTCACGGCCCTCGACGATCCCCCAAGCGGCTCAGAAACTGGCCGATTCGTTCGTCGACCAGAACTGGCGCATGATGGGATCGCCCAGCGCGATCAGGGCGAGAATGGTGGCGAGGTATCCGATCATGGGTTAACTCCGGAATCTCGGAGGCGCAAGAGGATCTTCAAACCTGGACCGCAAAGGGGTTCTCGAAACGACTCCGCAGCAGCGACTGCCATGCACTCTTTCGTGGGTGGGGGCGGATTTATCTGGCCAGCGGGCTGACGAGCACGCGGTGCACGCGCTGAGAGTCCATCTCCACGACCTCGAACCGAAGACCGAGCAAGTCGAAGGACTCGGAGACCCGGGGTATGTGACCAAGCTGGGTGATGACCAGGCCGGCAAGGGTGTGAAATTCGTCGCTCGGAAGCTCGGCGAGGTCGAATAGCTCGCGGAACTCATCGAGCGGAAACCGGCCATCGAGCAGCCACGAACCATCCGCACGCTGGACCGACCGCGGCGCCTCGTCGTCGCCGTTGCCCTCGGGCAATTCGCCGAGCACCGCGTTGAGTATGTCACTGAGTGTGAGCAACCCGACCACCGAGCCATATTCGTCGAGCACCACGGCGGTATGCGTGGACGACTTCTTGAGGATCTCCAGGATCTGCGGCCCGCGCGTTCCCTCGTAGATGAAAGCGGGAAGGGTGAGCAGCCCCTTGATCCGGAACGTCGGTCCGCCCGAGTTCTGTGCCAGCAGATCCTTGACCTGGACGATACCCAGGAGGTTATCAAGGCTCTGATCGCAGACCGGAAATCGAGAGTGCGGCGAGCCGATCACCTTGCGGCGGATCTCATCGGGAGAATCATCAACGTCGATCCAGACGACCTCGTCGCGCGGTGTCATCAGCACGCGGCCCCGGCGTTCGCAGAACCGGAAGACCCGCCTGAAGATGTCGTACTCGGCCTCCTCGAACACGCCCGCCTTGGTCCCCTCCCAGAGCAGCCCCTTGATCTCCTCCTGGGTGACCGGCGGCCGAGCCGTGGACTGGACGCCCAGCAGCCGGGCCAGCAACTCGGTCATCCTTTCGAGACTCTTCGACAGAGGATCCGCCAGCATGGCAAAAACCGCCATGGGCCGGGCGATCCCGCAGGCAATCCGCTCCGGCCAATGCAGTGCGATCTTCCGGGGCAAAAGCTCGCCCAGCAACAAGGTCGCCACGGTGATGCCGGCAACAACTCCGCCGATCGTGACTGCGCGTCTGATCACGGAACCGCCTGTCGGCGGCCCGAGGAACTCCCGCATCCAGAAACCGGCGCAAACCCCGGCAACTGTGCCGGCGAAGGTTGCCCCGACCCGGACCGCGGGAACGAACCGCTCGAGGTGCTCGGTCAGCCGCAAGGCGGCCGCCGCTCCGCGCTCGCCCCGGGCTGCCCGCTCTCTCAGACGCCACCTGCGAGCTGTGACCAGGGCCGACTCGGACAGCGACATCAGCCCCACCGCCAGGATCAATCCCACGATCACGCTGATGGAAATCAGAATCGATGACATCCTGCTTGGTTGGATCTGGAGCGACTCCCGCGCTCGTGATCAATACAACGCCCCGAAGCTGCCGGGGCACCTCTGTGACATCATACTCGCGAATTGCGGATTCCGCCGCTGGCATCCCGTTTCCGCCGCGTGGAAATCGGTGATTCGTCGATTGCGCAACTCAGGGCTTGGATCTTCACAGAGACCAGCCAGAATCGATTTTCACAATATCCTATCGAAACACCACGTCGCGCAGCCAACGCCTGTCAAAGGCCGGAGGGTACGCGCCAGCTCAGTCGGACTCAAGAGACCCGATCGATGAGCCCATGACGCAGAGATCCGAACAATAGCGGTCCCGGATCGCGTTGCTGGCATCACAGACACGTCGTGCCAGCGCGAAGTGATATCCATCCTGGACGCTATCACGAGCCGCCATCAGCATCGATGCCAGCGAGGACGCCGGAAGGTCGCTGTCGTTCAGCAGATCGTCAATCAGCGAATCAAGCTGATCCAGAACTTTGGTGGAGTCCATACGGCCTCAATCACCCTTGTCGGGTTCCTCCCCGAGAATCACCAAGCCGACCAGACCAATTCCCGGTTCCCGTCAAGGTCAGCTTGTGCTTTGATTTGGTCAAGGTTAACAGTAATTGCGCTCACGTCAAGCAAGCCGGATCTTTTTCGCCCGCCACGCCTCCCGGCGTTGGCTTCTGTCAACACCACCGGGTCATGCACGCCGAGGAACGCTCCGGAACTTCCCGCGTGGCGAACAGGAAAAAGCTTTGATAACACTGTCCCGGGCGCGTTACGTTGAGCGCGTTGGCCTTGATGACAAGGCGCAATTCCCCGCCCGCGTTCGGCTGACACCAGCACCGAGGCACGGGGCCAACAATCCAATGCATTAACACAACCACGCACGACACAATTCACCTGGGAGGCCGACTCGATGCCTTACGTCGCATGTCCCTCGTGCGGTGAGCGCGGCAAGATCCCTCCGACTCTCGTGGGGGCCCGAATTAAGTGTAAGAAATGTGGCATCAGTTTCAACGTCGCGCCCTCGGCGCCCAAGGCGCCGGCCGCGGAGGGAACAGCGGTCGCGGCGGCGCAGGCGACGGCGCAGGCCTCCGCGGGCACCGCTGACAGGGGGATTGCCGTCGATGGCCTCAAAGCTTCCGAGTGGGCCGTTGCCACTGACCACCCGCCAGACCTGCTCAAGGCGGAGGCCGAGGCCGACGCAGGACCGTCGGAGAATGCCGAGGTTGCTCATGCCTTTGAGGCCCACACCCCCACCGGGTTCAAGGAATACAAGGTGCTCTGGTCGCGCGACAAGCTTTTCGAAGGCAAGTTCGACGTGACTCGCCTTGAAGACGCCCTGAACTACTTCGCGCGGCAAGGATGGGTCGTCAAGGCGATGTCCACTCCGCACCTTAAGGATTTCGGCGGAGGCACGAAAGAAGAGGTCGTGGTTTTGCTCGAACGTTAACCGGAAGGGTGCGACGGCCGCAATCTTGGCCGCGGCACGCGCAGGGCAATAGGAGACGAGCATGGAAATGTGCTAGACTCGATGGTCCGCGACCGGCTCGAAGGCAATGCCGCCCGGCCGTCGCCCTCTGGAAGCTTAGAACGGCGCACCATGCTCGCCAAGCTCTTTTCTTACACCTTGATCGGCATCGACGCGACTCCCGTCGAGGTGGAAGTTGATGTCTCGGCCTCATCGATGCCCAAGACCGTGCTGGTCGGACTGGCCGAGGCCGCCGTCAAGGAGAGCACGCAACGCGTCGAGCGAGCCATCGTCAATTCGGGATATCGTCGCCCGGTGGACCGGATCGTCATCAATCTCGCTCCGGCCGACCTCAAGAAGGACGCCAACGGTTTTGATCTGCCGATCGCGCTGGGGTTGCTGCTGGCCAGCGGTCAGGTCGCGTTCGATCGGCCCGGTAATTTTGCCATCGCCGGCGAGTTGGCCCTCACCGGCGAGACCCGGCCCATCAAGGGCATCCTCTCGATGGCCCTCCAAGCTGTCGCCGAAGGCCGAGACGGGCTACTCGTGCCTCGGGCCAATGCTTCTGAGGCCGCCGTCGTCGAAGGACTCAATGTTTATCCGGTCGGCAGCCTGGCCGAGGCGGTTGGCTTCCTCTCCGGCCAGCTCGAGATGGACCCCGAATCGGTCGACCTCGAGGAACTTTTCGCCCAGCATTCCCACATGGATGAGGACTTCGTCGATGTGAAGGGCCAGGACTACGCCAAGCGCGCCCTGCTCATCGCCGCGGCCGGCTGCCACAACGTCTTGATGATCGGCCCCCCGGGCACGGGGAAAACCCTGCTGGCCAAGCGCTTGCCGACCATCCTGCCGCCGCTGACCCCCGCCGAGAGCCTGGAAACCACCCGCATCTACAGCTCCATGGGCCGCCTTCAGCCAGGACAACCGCTCATGGCCGTGCGGCCTTTCTGCACGCCGCATCACTCCGTCAGCGACGCCGGTTTGGTCGGCGGCGGCAACCCCCCGCAGCCGGGCCAGATCTCCATGGCCCACAAGGGCGTCCTCTTCCTCGACGAGATGCCCGAGTTCAACCGCAAGACCCTGGAGGTCCTCCGCCAGCCGCTGGAGGAGGGCAAGGTGACCATCAGCCGGGCAATGAACAGCTCGACGTTTCCGGCCGACTTCATCCTGGTCGCCGCCATGAACCCCTGCCCCTGCGGATACAGGTCGGATCCCCGCCGCGCCTGCTCCTGCACGCCGCCCCAGGTCGAGAAGTACCTCAGCAAGATCTCCGGCCCCCTGCTTGACCGCATCGACCTCCACGTCGAGGTCCCCGCTGTCCCCTTCACCCAGCTCGCCGAGATGCCACCCGGCCCTCCCTCCTCCGACTTCCGCGCCCAGGTGCTGGAAGCGCGCGCCCGCCAGACCAAGCGCTTCGGCCACAAAGGCCCACTTGTCAACGGCCGGATGACCCCGCGGCAGCTCCGCAAGCTCTGCCAGCTCAAGCCCGAAGCCATGAGCATCCTCAAGGCCGCC
>Ga0074044_10000473_pt1 | contig 39405 bp, 32 predicted proteins | sample BogForMeECP23OM1_FD_94443 | JGI IMG/M metagenome (GOLD analysis project Ga0074044, IMG submission 94443) | Bog forest soil microbial communities from Calvert Island, British Columbia, Canada - Bog Forest MetaG ECP23OM1 | ecosystem: Environmental > Terrestrial > Soil > Wetlands ...
CCCGAAATTGGCCTCTAAAGAACGGGCAAGTTGGACCCCCGCTTATTGCAACCTGTTTCGAGCAATTTCAGAAAGATCTGGCATTAGCTGAAGGTGGCGGTTTGCTAATTTAACCAACCCTGTCCATCCTCATCGCTGTTCACGTGTTTTGTTAGAGTTAGAGGATTCACCTCATTTGCACCCAATTGGCCAGCAAACGGCCAGCAGAATCTCCCCATTTTCGAGCTTCCGTTTTGACGGTAGAGAACGAATCCAGCATATGGCTCACGTCTTTTGTTTTCTCCGCGCGCTTTGAGGAACCCATTGAGCGGCTATGTATTTCGGCGTCATAAAGGTAATTCCACATATGCTCACGTATATAAAACTGACTGAGAAGGGGGGAGTGTACCCCAAAATGGTGGGAGAGAGGTGTGAGGCAGGTGAGCGTTGGTATGTCTCTTGTTGTCAACACACCTCTTCGATTTGTGCCAATTCCCTGATTACATGTGGCTGCAAAACAACTCCCGATGCCCTCAAGGTAGTAGTAAGAGTAGTGACACGGAAGGCCGCGCAAGTTGCTCCACTTTTTCTACGGCCTTTCGCTGATACTGTGAAACGCTGCCCCTTATTTCAACACTATTCTTACGACGAAACGACTGCGGTGGGGATGCGACACATTCCAGGGTCGCCGCGCTCCTCCAAGGGAAATCTAACGACATCATGGACGTTCGCTCATTTCCCTGGAGTATTTGTTGGCGTGCCGATTCGGAGAATTGTCGCAACGTAAGTAGGGCATTTGTTGCGTACTTGGGTAACGAATTATTCACTTAACTGGTGTCGCGGGATTGCGCTAAACGGCTTCCATTAACCGTCCCTCGCGCGTTTATCGCCCACCGGATTCTTCGATCAGGATGCAAGGAGGACCATTATGAGCGCTCAACATGTGGTACTTATAGGCAGCAAGCGGCCCGCAAAGAGTGGCGCCCGCCGACTTCATGACGCTGACCCGAATTCACAAATGGAGGTGACGTTGTCTTTGCGCGCGCCCAGCCTGCCCGGCTCCGACAACATGCCGGCCAAAGCACTCACCCATGAGGAGTTCGCATCGAAGTACGGCGTCAAGCCCGAGGATGCGGAGAAAGTTAGGCACGCCCTCGAAAAATATGGCCTCAAGGTCGAGGAGATATCGCTGCCAGGCCGCAGTATGCGCGTAAGCGGCCCAGTCTCAGCGATGAACTCAGCCTTCCAAACTCATCTCGGAGTTTACCGCAGCGCCGACCAGGGTGACTTCCGCGGCCGCGAAGGAAATATCCAGATTCCAGCCGAGATCGATGGCATTGTCACCGGAGTCTTCGGCCTCGATGAGCGCCGAGTAGCTCGGAGAAAATCAACCAGAGCCGCCGCCGCCCCTACTCCCGCGACCAAGATGTCGCCCCTTGGACCTTCCGATTTCGAAAAACGGTATAGTTTCCCCGCCAACCAAGGCGCGGGCCAGGAAATTGGAATCGCGGAGTTTGAGGGAGGTTACTTCGCCGATGATCTTCAGGCATTTTGCACCAAGTATAATCTCGCGATGCCAAACATCACTACCGTTCCTGTCGGCCTTCCCGCACTCACCTTGGCGCAGATTCAAGCGCTCCCAGCGCAAAAGCGAAATGACGAATTGGATGCCAGCATCGAAGTGAACATGGACATCCAGATCGTCGCCGGGCTCTGTCCACAAGCAAAAATGTTCGTCTACTTTGCGCCATTTACGCAAAAGGGTTGGGTAGACCTGCTGAACAAAATCATCAGCGGTAGCCCCGCCAAGCCCGTGACCGTCTCGGTTAGTTGGGGGGCTCCGGAAGACTCCCCGGACTGGTCAAGCAGCGCTCGCACAGAAATAAATGATCGTCTCCAAGCCGCAGCCCTGCTCGGAATTACCGTTTGCATTTCTTCCGGCGACGACGGCTCCGGCGACGAGATGACCGATGGGCACGCCCACGTCGACTTTCCCAGCTCCAGTCCGTTCGTATTGAGTGTCGGCGGCACCATGTTGACAGGTGCGGAAGCCAACCCGATAGAAGAGGTCTGGTGGGAGTCGCCCGGCGAAAGGACCTCCAAAGGTGGCGGAGCAGGAGGCGGCGGCGTCAGCGTCGAATTCCTACGGCCAACATGGCAAAACGTGACAGTCAAATCTCTGAACAACCCCAGCATCGACGGCCGCGTTGTACCGGACGTTTCCGCACTTGCCGGTCCGCCTCTGTACGACTTGATTTTTGTCGGGAAGGACTTCCCAAACGGCGGCACCAGTGCTTCGACACCACTCTGGGCCGCCTTGCTTGCACGTATCAATGCAAGCCTGCCGAGTCAATTGCAGCAGCGTTTCTTGACCCCGCTGCTCTACGGAAATGCCAAGAATGGGCAGGCGCGTGGCGCAATCAGCTGCAGGGACATTACTGTGGGCCAGAACGCCTCGCATCCAGATCCGGGCGTTGGTTATCAAGCTCAACCAGGCTTCGATGCCGTCAGCGGATGGGGCACTCCCAATGGCACAGCGCTTCTGCAAGCGCTTAAGCAATAGTCATCGCGTCCCTAGGGCGCTGCCCTCATCATTGAGGGCCCAGCGACTGCCGCAGAACAACCAGGTGGCCATTCGATGCGACACCCAAGAGTGAAAGCTGTGGCCTTGATCCTCGTGCCTCATCGCTAGCCTCACTTTTTCGTTTCACGCATTGACGCTGTGACAACGTGGAGGCCAAAGTGACCTTGTTCCCCTGAAAACTTCGCGAGTTTCAAGAGCGTCTTGGAGGATCGACGATGAATGACCATAATCCCCTGCTGCGGCTAGGCATCGCAGCGACCGAGGCTAAATTTGCGCCAGTGATTCAGAACAAGCCGCCACTGCCGCCGATTGATTGGACTCAGGTCGGCCAACAGGCGCCGAGTCTGTCAAACACGCCCGGCGGCGGCCTGCCGAAAGCGAGTGCCGTGGTAATAACGTGGGCGGGTGCAGAGTGGGCAGCGATGCAACATGTCTTCTGCGCGAGTGGCAGCAGCATGCCCTATAGCGAACGCAACAATGGTACTTGGCCCGGTTGGCAGAAGTACGATAAGAACCTTGCTCCCGGGGGTCCGTCCGGTTGGACCTATTGGGGCTACTACCGTCTGGTTCAGATCAAAGGGCAGAGCGTGCTTCTGTTCAAGTCGAACACGCACCTCGACTGGCCAGGATCGAGTTACCTTCAGGCTTTAATTAAGATTATTATCGACCAAGTCCAACCGGGCCTCATCCTCTCGATCGGAACGGCAGGCGGCGGAAAGACCCAAGACCATGTCGGGACGGTTCGAGCCGTAAGCGCCGGTACGTTAGACGTAGACGGTCAACCTCCTGCTCAGTGGCCGGTCTACTCAAACGCTTGGAGCGCTCCAGGGGCGATCCTGAACAATACGGGATTCGGCAAGCTTCTCTTCCCAATCCCCACAACCGCCAGCGATCTCCAAGGTATTTGCTCTCAATTCAACCAGAAGTACGGCACGAACTATTCATTGGCCAATCTCGACCCGAATGGCTTGAACACGGGAGACCCAGTGCCCCAGATCGATGATCAAACCGGAGGCGCAGCATCACTTCTGACAACTTCGACCTTTGTTGTCGGGACCACCTCCGGCAACTTCCAAAATTACACCTGTATCGAAATGGACGATGCCGTTATAGCTCAAGTGTGTAAGACCGCTGGTACCTCCTTTGCTTTTGTCCGGAACATTTCTGACCCTGTGCAAAACTCCGCGCTGCCATCCAAAGTACAAGGAAACTGGGGCGGCGCGATCTACGACGCTTATGGCTTCTACACCAGCTACAACGGTGCTCTGACCGCTTGGGCTTTCTTGGCTTGAGGGGAGGGAATCCGGGGAAAGAACAAACAATCGCACCATGGAGGAGTCGCACGTGAGTGCAAAACATTGTGTCGTGATAGGCGCAGGTCTGGCGGGGCTTGTGGCGGCATATCGCCTGGCGCGGAAGGGCCGGCAGGTAGCACCGTCGGTACAAACCACAGCCTCACAAAGGACTCCAAGAGCGATAAAAATCCAAGGCGACTGATTCCGCAGTTCTCGTCCGCCATACAAGCCGACGCCACTCCGTTGCATTCTTCCGTTCGGCACGGATCACATCACCGTCAAACCGTGGAAACGATTGCTTTCCGCAGACTGAACGAGCAAGCTGCCGCATACGTACCCGCAAGGTTAACTCTCTTGTTCGGAACGGAGGAGCGACTATGAGATGCATTGCATTGAGCATATTAGTTGCGATCTTCCTATTTCAGCCTGCTCTGCTGCGCTCACAGGAGCCAGTGCCCAGTGGGGATCTCCAGTTGGGAGGGTCCCTCTCGGGGACTGTAACTGGTCCAACTGGTGAGGCGTTAGCGGGTGCTAGGGTGGAGGCTCGAAACAAAGCAACGGGCGCCGGGAGAGTTGCCTCGACAGACGACAGCGGCCGATTCCGCATTGAGAATTTGGCGCGTGGACTATATTTCGTGATCGTCGGCAAAGAAGGATATGGTAGCCAAACAGTCGATGATGTTCACGTTGAGGTAGGTCAAGCAAACGCACTGAATGTCACGATTTCGAACGGGCCGGTGCCAATTGGCGACCCGAAAATACCAACTATTCGTCCAGGGGTTCAACCAACTCCGGAACCCGGCGAAAACTCCGGTAGCGGAACGGACTCGGGGAACAAACCGGTCCCTGTGCCTGAAACCCCTCCACCAGCTACAACCGGGTCGGAGGATGTGGTTGCAAAATCCTTCTCGACGGAACAGGACGCTAGAAAATGGTTGAACGAGCAGGCAAAGAACCACATGAGGCTGACAGCGATTATTTGGCTCAAGAGCAAGACCAATCTTTTCGTATTCACTAACATACCGTCATCACAAACAGTGGATTACTTCACCGAGTCTGGCAGTGGTGATCCCGACGCCGCAACCTTGCAGGATCTAATGACAAACCATCAAAACAAAGTCATCGTGGGCGTGATCCGTATCCTTCCCAATGCCTACGTTGTGGTATTTCGCGATGATGGACACTAAGCCGGCCACACCTCCCGATCCATGGACCGACGAGCAGAAAGCAATGCTCGCCCAGGAGGCGTTTGTTGCCGAACTGTTGAAGCAAAGATCAGGACCAAAACCGGATGAAGCATCGAAGTCCAAGCTTATACAGTTCTTCGAGTCGGCGAGTGGTGCCGCACTAGTAACAGCTCTAGTGGGAGGGATTCTTGTCCAGCTCATTGCGTTTTCCATTCAGCGCGGAATCAAAGAACGAGAGTTCCAACAGGCATGGATGAAAGACGTTGTACGTAACGCTTACACCCTTGTTGGGAGGAGCGTCGGCGCTTCGGAAGACCTTATGCTCCTAACCACGGAAGACTTTGATCCGAACACGTATCCAGAGGGAAAAGATCGCGATCTAGTTGAAAAGCAGCGCTTCCTGTTGAAAGAACAGTACAACGACGCGGACCGGGAATGGAGAAAACAGCAAGAGGCGCTTGCCTTACTTATTGGTTTCTATCATCGCGATGATCCCAAGCCTGTGATGGACGCCTGGCAAGAGCAAGGGAAAGCAGTTAGCGACTTCATGGACTGTGCTCGACAATTTCACCTGCGCAACCGTGTTCTCCCGCCCAAGCAGCGTGAGGATCCCTCTAAGTTTTGCTTGGCCCAAAAGGACACGGTAAGGGCTAAAACGGTGCTCCTAACGGAGATGATGAGCCGTTCTCGCCCGGTTCTAGCAAGATGGTGGGAGTTCTGGAAGGATTAATGCTCCTTAGACCATTCGGCTCAGAACCGAATGCTGCTTCGTTCTTAAGCAAATCCGAATACAACGGTTTTCCAAACCGCCGCGCAGCTTGGACGCTCAGAGCCGACGGTTCCCTAGACCCTCGTAGCCGACTCCAGGCGTAGAACGGCTGCTTGGTAGGCAGGCGCACCTCCAACCTTCTGTGCACATGGCCGAACACTCGGTCCATAGCCGAATGCTCTACCCAGAGAGTGCAAAGCACGCGAGCTTTTTGGCGCAAGAGACGAAGCGGGACTCTCTCCTGCGGCGGCGCTTTTTGGTTCACCGATCTCCTGGTTTAAACCTTGGCGCTCTTCAGACTGTCCCGTGGTCAAAGTTGCTGATTCTGAAAGGGTTGGTCGGGCGGGTGGATTTGAACCCCCGTCCTCCTGGTCTCCAACTGGGCGTGCCTCGGAAACCTCGAAACGACATGCTCCCGTCAGCTCCCAGACTCCCCGACGACGCACTTCTTTATATGCCGGAAGAAAACATTGCCGCGAATCGTTCTCCCGCAGTGCTCACAGGTCCTCACAACGAGTGCGTGCCGACGAAAAGCCTCCATCCCCTGCGCCACAACCTTGCCGGTATTTGGCGCAAGATCCATCGAGCCAGCAAGCCAATCCCGTGTCTCCGCATCGAGAAAGTCGGTTTTGATCAATGCACCGTTTCGTGCACAGAACTTTGTCAGAGATTTTTCGGTGACCCGGGGATCATAGAGTTTCAGCACCCCGAGGAAGACAAGATGTTCGATCACCTCTGCGTCTACGCCGAGTTGCCTCGCCAGATCCGCCCAAATTCGCTTGGCCCGACAGGACCGAGGCAGTTTTGACGAGTTACTAGGTGCGGCTGATATGGAATCATTCGATGGTGTGCCAGCATCCTCCTCTCTGCGCGGGCTCGGCGGAAGCTCTTCGGTCCCAGGCCTCTGGTCAATCGGAGGCCGCAACAGGCGCCCCGTCTTGTACGCCTCTTCGAGGGAATTGCGGACAATGCGAGGATCCCGAACCTCAAGCAAACCCTCAGTAATCAGGCGTTGGATGGTGCGGCTGCCCAGATGCAACTCTCGGGCTAGAGTCCGTCGAGCATATCCTTCTAACTGAACGCGACTGCTCTTGCCCAGGACAGCGAGGCGATAGCGGATGGCGGTTTCGGACCGATGTAAGACTTTGGCGATGAACTTTGCCGTCTTGTACCCTGCCATGGCGAGCAGAATTCGGTCGTCATCGTCGGTCCAAGGCTGCCGGGAACGCTGCCGGTCTTTTCTGAGAGTCCTGAGAACAAGTCCAAGCGTGGCTGCCCGCCGCCAGATGGAGTGAGGCTGCCAACTGGGATGTCGCCGCAGGAGGTCGCGCACCACTTCCCGTTTTCCTTTCCACCCCCTCCCGTAACCTTTCCGAAGGATTTCATCGTCTTCTGGGCTCCAGGACGTCTGCTGGTAGAGCTTTCCATTGGAAGGATGCTTGAGCCGGCGGATTCGTCGCCATAACTCCGCATGTCCGAGACCAGGCTCATGCTTCAGAATTCTTTCGATGGCATCATGTGATCCAGTCCGGCCACGCCTCGCGCCTTCACGCAGAATTTGGTCGATTTGTTCCGGAGAGAAAAACCGGAAAGAAGAGCTGTCCGCCGCACTGACCCAACGATCTGCCATGGTAAAGGACACCATGTCGAATCTGCTGGAGGGACAGGTTTGGTTCGATAACAGTTCGAGCCTCTGTCAACCACCGATGTCTTGAGGAACCGTGTTACCCGAGGCGGCGTAGTGCCGAGGATGGCCCCAGCAGTCTTCTGGGCCACATCCCACAATCTCCCGCATTGGATCGCCCCTCTTCTCTGGTCGGGAAGGCGGCCAACAAGGAAGGGTCCGATACTGCCTGCAGCAACTGTCGAACGGTAAAATACCTTGCGCCTGGTCGGAACATCGTCCAGCGGGAAATAAAATCTAGACAACATCAAAGAAAATTCGGGGGTTCCACGGTTGCGTCATCCAGATGGGGGTGGTGAACAGGCGGGCCCTTTGGCAGGTATTGCGACCGGCGGGCACACGACGGTGAAGTAAGGCATTCCCTTCTCAATGAGCAAGGGCTGACTTGCGTGCTGAGGCTGTTTCAGCGTTCGCTTGGCTTGGCACGTCCTCCGAAACCGCCAGGAGGCATTCTCTGCCGTCGAGCTCGATGGTCTCTGCCGAGTAGATCGTCTCGATAGGCTCTCCGGTACTTCTTCGGAAGCGGGTTATGCGATTCCGGACGCCGTGCTCGCGAAGCTCGACCAACATCCGCTGGCGCTCGGTCGGATCATCCCAAATGCCAATCTCAAAAACGGTCCGGCCTATAAGGTGTTCGCGGGAATAGCCGTAACGGCGTTCGAACGCATCGTTAACATCCACGAAGCGGCCTTCGTCGAGCGTTGTGATGGAGAATGCAATGGGGCTCGATCGGAACACCTTTCGGAATCTCTCTTCTGAGAGAGTCCGGCCTTCCTCGGCTTTCCGAAGCGCCTGCTCTGTGATTTCCAGATCGGCAAGGCGTTGCTCCAACTCTGCCCCGTAAATCTCCGCGCGTTCGTACAAGCGCGCATTCTGAATGGCGACTGCGGCGGGGATAGCGAGCGATTTGGCAAGACGCAAATGCTCCGGCAAAAAGGCGCCCTCCCGCGTGTGTCCGAGCGAGAGAAAACCAAGGACCTGCTGCGACGCCATAAGCGGCACGCAAAGCCAAGACCGCAGATGGGAAAAACCTCTGAAAGCATCCCACTCTGCCTCGCGTGTCGTGTCAGGAACGAGCAGACTGTTCTTGGTTGCCAGAACCTGCATGAGGAACCGGCTTTCCCTTGCATCGAAGGTGAGAGGAGATTTGGGGATGCGCCGAGTAGTTTCGTAATTGTGAATCTCACGTGCAAGGAAGAGGCGGGTATCCGCCTCTACAAGCAGGATTCGCGCTGACTCGCACGGAATCAGTTTCAACAAAGACTGGAGCAGCGCGTCGAGGACGTAATCCATGCTGAGGTTCTGCGTGAGCGCGAGGCTCGTCTTGCGGAACGCTTCGGCTTCCTTCCACGCCGACTCGGCCAAATCGAGGTTCCTGGCCATCTGCTCTTCAGCGGACTTTCGCGCGGAAATGTCCAGCGCAGTCCCTGCGAGTCGTAGAACATTCCCCGCGGAATCCCGGACCGCGACTCCGCGGACTCCTACCCAGCGGGTCGTCTTGTCTGGTCTGGTAATGCGGAACTCTTCATCGAACTGGCCGGTTTGCACCGATTCGCCGAGGCGAGAAAGAACGCGGACGCGGTCCTCGGGATGGATGACCTCTTCGTAGGATTTGGGATCTTCCTTCAGTGACTGACAGGAGCGGCCGGTGATTGTCTCATACGCTGGGTTAACGTAGAGGACCTTCAAATTCTCAGCGTCCAGCATCCAGACAATCTCATGGATGTTGGTGGCCATCTGCTGGTATCGTTCTTCGCTGTCGTGCAGGGCCGCTTCTGCTTGCTTTCTCCGGGTGATGTCACGGAGAACAGCAACGTGCCGCCCGGGCAAGTAGTGCGCCTTCGCCGTATATTCGACGAAGATCGTCTCGCCATCCCCTCGCATAATTCGTGTTTCGCCGTGTTCGTGCTTGCGGTCGAGGAAGCGATTCCAGGTGTCCTTGAAATCGCCTTCGCCTGCGTAGAATTTCTCGATTGGCACTCCAACGAGTTTGTCGTGGTCGGCTCCAAATAAAGCTAAGGCCGCTGAATTCGCTTCGAGACAGATCCCTTGGTCGTCGAGAATCAGAATCCCATCAAGTGTGCTGTCGAAGACGGATTTGAATTCGCGCTCGGTGATATCGAGGACGTTCACGGTCTCGCGATGTTCGCGGCGAGCTAAAAGAAGGAAGCGGACATGGAGGACAATTGCGATGCAGAGAGCGATCAGGACGAGCGTGAGCAGCAGGGAGGACAAGGACCGGCCATAGAAGTGAGCCCCGAACGCGGCTGCAAGCAGAGTAATAGCTGCGGAGGAGATGAGAATGGAGCCGGTGCGAATCCAGCGTTGCGACGCAGGTTCAGAAAAGACTCTATGACGCTTTGGCATGACGCCGCCGCTCTAGGGGATTACGAACCAAAGGGCGGTGGCGAGCCCTGGGAAAGAGAACCAGTATCGGGCAGTCACGTACCAATGCCTTCACCACCCTCGCAGGATGCTATGCCCAGGCGTGCGGAGAGTCAATATGCCACGAGCAGTTCGAAAGCGCGTGGCCCCCCCCGGTCCACCCCATTCAGCGGGTTCCAGCTTCGCGCCTCTGCCGCGGCCCGCACTTTTCCATCGGTTCGAGCAGTTGCCTTCCCAACCAGGCTTCGACTCTAGGGAAATTTATAGAGACCGCTGGCGCGGCCGGAACAGCTCCATTTTCTTCTGCGCGTCCTCCAAATGCCCTTTGGACAAGTGTACGTAGCGCTCGGTTGTACGCAGTCCCGCGTGCCGCAACAGCCCGTCGTAAGGAGAGGTATTCTTCGACCATTTTTTGGATTCTGCCGGTTGACAATTAACGTTAATTGCGTAAATATGTACGCATAATGCGTAAGTCACCCATCCTCGATGCGCTTTTCCCCGAGATCCGACAGGGGATCCTCGCAGCGACGCTGCTCTCTCCGGAGAAATCATGGTATCTATCGGAACTGGCCGCGCATCTCGGGACTTCCCCATCCAGCCTTCAGCGCGAACTCGGGGCCCTGGCCAAAAGTGGTATTTTGGAGCGCAAGCAGGATGGCCGGCGTACCTATTACCGGGCCCAGGCAGCCTCCCCCGTCTTCCAGGAACTTCGCGAACTGTTCTCGAAAACGGCGGGAATCGTTCCCCTTCTCAAATCCGAACTCGCACGATTCGGTGGCAAGATCAAGTGGGCGGCCATCTACGGCTCCATTGCGCGTGGCGAGGAGCAAGGACGGAGCGACATCGATCTGTTGGTCGTTGGTCCGATTGGAATGACGGAACTTGTTCCCATGTTGCGGCGTCTCGAACAGCAATTCGGACGCGAGGTGAACGTAACGCGGTATTCCGAATCCGAATTCCTCGCCAAGCGGCACAACCGGGATCACTTTCTTAATTCCGTACTCAGAGGTAAGCTGATCACGATCACGGGTTCCTCGAATGGGTTGGAAAAAGCTACAGGCGGAAGGCAAAGTCCAGGTCCACAAGACAAGTAAGAAGGAATTGGACGATTTGCGGGCAGTCATCGTTCGCGACATGGAGGATGCGGCGATTCAGGAGTTGTCCGACGACCGGCGATTTGCCACCGCCTACAATGCCGCCTTGCAGGCAGCAAAAATGTCCATTGCCTGTGCTGGGTTTCGACTCGCTGGCACACAAGGCCATCACCGCCTTACATTTGAGGCCGCCCGGCTGGCACTGGGAGCTTCAGCCACGCGGCCACTCGATTTCTTTGAGGCCTGTCGGCGGAAACGCAACGTGATCGACTACGACCATGCTTCAGTTGCGACGCACACGGAAGCCGAGGAAATTGTCACACAAGCGAAGGATTTCTTCGATTTGGTCGAACTCTGGATTGCTGCAAACCACCCGAAGTTCGCTCCCTGACCATCGATTCTAGCGACTTGCCAGCCGAGTCAGTTGCGGCGTGAAGCGAACGGGACAAAGCTCCAGGCATCGTTCCATTCCGTGCAGCTTCGTATTGACCATGTAAGTCGCAAGCAAGGGAAGCATGCGATCGAGCATCGCGGCGTCTGCAGGCCATTGTTCAATCGAATGTACTGCAAAGGAATGACGGAGATCACGCAAACGGGGTTGCTATGCGCCCGGTGTTCCGCTCTTTTCCATCAGTTCGAGCGGTTCCATTGCCAAGCAAGCTTCGACTCCAAGGAAATCTATAGAGACCGTTGACGCGCCCGGAAGCGCTCGATTTTCTTCTGTGCCTCCTCCAAGTGCCCTTTGGACAAGTGTACATAGCGCTGGGTTGCGCTCAGGTCCGCGTGACCCATCAGTTTCGCGACACTGAAGAGGTCAATGCCCGCTTCAACGGCGCGTGTTCCGTAGGTATGTCGCAAATCATAAAGCCGGAATGGCAGCTCAATTCCGCTTTTCTGCAATGCCCTCTGATGCGCCGGCTCGAGTTCCGTCATTGGTCTCGACCAGTCGTACCCATTGCCAACCCTGCGCGGAAAGAGATACTCGCCCTTTGCCCGTGAGAGCCGTCGGATAAACACGGGAAGCGCTCGAGACGTGATTGGAACATCGCGAATCGCCCGGTCGGATTTTCCTTCCCTGACATGCACGTATGGTGTGGGCGGACCGATACATACATCCTTGCTGCGCAGTTGAAAGATTTCACCGGGGCGCAAGCCCATCTCGACCATGATCATGGCCACGTCCCTGAGAACTGGCGCCGCTGCCTTTAGATATTTTCGTTCCTCATCGAAAGAAAGGGTTCGTTCCCTTCCCTTTTCGTGCAAAAACTCCACACGGCCGTCGAAGAAGGGACTCTTCTGGATCATTTCCTCCCTCACGGCAATGCCAAGGATCTGCCGCAAACAGGACAGGTCCCGGTTGATCGTCGAGGGACTCCGTTGCTGTTCCATTCGCGCCTCTTTGAAGGCCCGGATCATCTCAGGCGTGATCTCATCCAGGTATTTCCTGCCAAAGACTTGCTCCAAATTACGGACACAACTCAGGTAGGCGCGATGGGTGTTGCGCCGGCGTTCCACGCGAACCACGTGGAGAAAACGCTCCGCAAATACCCGGAACAAAGGTATCTCCTTTTTGGGAAGGATTCCTCCGCGTCTCTGGGCCAGTTCTGCCTTCTTGATGCATTCAACGCGGTGAGCAACGGTCTTGTTTCTGAGATGAGTGGAGGCCTGATATCGCCGCCTTTCGAAATAGAAGTCGTAGTAGTAATACGGAGAGCCGGGTTGCTTGTAGATGGTCATTGGGTACTCCAGACAATCAAGTTTTGAATCAACTCGCGAAGGGTTGGCGTGCGTTCTGAAGATCAGTGGAGGAGAACCGCCATGCAGATCCCGCGGATCCATGGCAGTTGAAGGTAAGATTTGCTGAAAGTTTCGGCGCGATCTGTCCTGTTCAGCCAGTAGAACGCACTGCAGACGGAGCACATATAAAGGATTGACAAGGGATCGGTCTTTCAGGATTGAAGGGTAGTGGGGAGAACAACAACTGACCGGATTTCAAAGGCTTACAAGGACTGTGAATGACTAAGTTCGACCGTTCTCGTTGAACATATCGACGACCTCCTTGTCTCGAACCAGTATCCAAAAATCCCTAAGCCATCGTCATGGCGTCACTTACGGGATTTAGGGCCGCCAAAAAGCCCCCTTAAATTCACAACCTTTTCAACCTCGATGCCCCTGCCGCCCTGTGCCACGCTTGGAGGTTGATCGACGAACTGCCATGCGGGCTGTCATTGATTCCACTGGAAGACATTTTGGGACCGCATCGCGACAAAGAAATGACCGGATTGAGAAAACGTGTCAGCATAGTGCAATGAAACACCCAAAGCAAAACAAGCGCGCTCCACAGACCCATCCATCTGCGTTGGCAGTACCTTCGTATCATCGCATTCTGGTTAAGCATGGCCTGATTGAAAAGACTCTGTCCATCCCCGATGCATATGAAGTGTTTTTGAAAGTGGGCGCTGACCCAGAAGTACAGAAACTACGTCGCAAGGTAGCACGCGGCAACAGAATGAAACACGTTCCCGCTTTGTATCTGGCCACAGCGATGGCTCTGCAAGGCATGACCAAGCAGGAGCTTGATGCTCTGAAATTGCGGATTGGAGAGAGGCCCGCTTCAAAAAGCAGTTTGGGACGTAATCGAAATGACTGAGGAAGGAAAGCTCGCAATCCTGTTCGCGGCAACGATCCTCTCTGCACGGAAGCTGATCGCGTCGATGGAGTCCGACAAGCCGAACTTGGTGAAGCATGTGTCGGTGGATAAGGCGATTCTGGAGGCGGAGTTCGTTCTGGAACGCATTGACAGGAAGTGGCCGTAAACCTAGGCATGACAAGGCAAGCTGACCGTGGATCAACTAGGCAGAGGTTCGTCTTTTCGCCAACTTGTAGTCGCGGCAGCGGCAGCCGGGGAAGTTGCAGGGGCTGTGAAGCCTAGTCTTGTTCTTAATCTTGGTGCGGCGAGCGTGGTGGATGGCCTTGCCGTGGCCACACTTGCATGACTGCTTCCCGTGGACTCTAAGCATTAGCGGATACTACCACGGGAGAAGGAGCCACGTAGAGACATCGGTGTGGCTGCGTTCATCTTGTAGCGGATCGACAAGCGATGGCCGACTCCGTAACTGCTCATGTCACGTACCGAGTCGAATTCAAACCACGTCCTTGTGACCGGTCTTCTGCCACATCCTATCGGCCGCGATTGCCACGAGCGCCAAAATGGAAATCATCCAGCTTGCCCACTCGGCGGATGGAATGAAATCGGGCGCTACGTTGAATGCAGAGTGGAACAGTGCGGCACTGAGAATCGTCTTGCCGCAACGATTGTAGACCCACGTAATAATGATGGAGAGCGGAACCAGGATAAACACTCGCGTATGGACGTATGCCGCAAAGGTCGAACCTGCGTACCCCGTGAGGTCAAGTGGAGCATGCCACAACGCCCACGGAAACCAAACGAGTAGGCTTGCCACTAGCGGGTTGAAGCGCTCTTGCAGACGTGGCAGGAGGAAGCCGCGCCATCCCGGCTCTTCCGAAACGCCGCCGCCGACAAAAAAAGCATAGCCGAACTCCACAATCGCCAATAGAGCGTAAGACAGCCCACAACCAACCACTTTGGGTTGATGCAATGCGCCGCCTTGTATTCGCGTGGTTGTTGCCGTAAGAAGCAGGAGCACAGGAAATAGAAACAACGCGACTGCATGCCAGACCACTGGCCTTGGCACTAAGAGCGTTCGCATCGTGCCTCGTATCCCACCATCCCGTGAAAAGGCAGTTGAGATGACCCAAGCTGGAAGGGCTGACGGCAAGAGGAGCAGTAATTTTGCGCCGAACGAGAGGCGGAGTTCGTCCCACAAGCTTGCATGTCCCATTAGGACGGCCCAGCACAGGAGCAACGTCAAACTGAAACAGACGAAGCGAGAGGATAGCTTGGACCCAGGGACACGATTGCCTCGGTAGGAGAGCAGAATGGCAGCAACGGTAGGACCAAAAGTTCCGAGGACTAGCAGATTACCGCCTTGCTCATGTCTGCGGGAGGCCAAGAGCACAGGAATCCACACGAGCCAAGTGAGAACGAACGACAAAGCTAGGTAGGAGAAGCATTCTCTCGTTGAAGATGCATGGACGTACGTAAAGACCCGGCGCATGGCTCCCGGACACCTACACAATTCAATTCAGTCCTTCGAAGTCTGCCGCTCATCTATTGCAAATATCGCCTTTTTGATGGATGCGTATTCCTATTCTTTTTCGAGTGTGGCATCCACCGTGGCTGTTGTTCCTGCACTCACAGTCATGGTTCTTTCCCAAGTTTTGAAGCCTGACTGGCGGGGTAAAGCGCCTGGCCGTCCGCGCTGTCAAGGCCGCGCGGTTTTCGCGTTCATCGAAGCGAAGCGGGAGACCCTTAACAGAAGAAGCGAGAGGTCCAGGCGCAGGTTTTCAGTGCAGGAAGGGAGAAAGAAAAGGACGTCCCTTCGGGCCTTCTTGGTTGTGTGATCAGATGATTGGCAACCAAACTGAGACGACGTAAGGGAATTCGGACACTTATTTGCCAACAGCATTCTCATGACTCTACGGTCTGTGCGATTGAAGGTTGACACGAGAGGGCGGCGCGAACGGCCTCGTAGCAAGCGAAAACGACATTCTGGGCGGATGGTTGGCAACACGGAAACAATCCGGAAACGTTCTAGGAGACTGCTGTTGCAAAATCCGGTGTCAGTTCTGGTGTCAGTTGGTTTGGCGATTCTGGGCACAACCAGACGCGTCGTGGCAAGCCGGACTGTTTGCATCTCGTTGAAGTGGCATGTCGTGGCGGGTGCTCCCTCGCGCGAGCGCTAGGCAGGGCCGTGCTGGCGTGCCATTTGCTATTCGCGAATAGCGAATATATACTCTAAACGTGCAGCTGAAGCCCCAAGACGTCGTCGTGCTCATAAAACTCCTGGAGTACAGGGAGAACCGGCCCCCGTATGCCCAAATTGCCAAAGAACTCTTTCTCAGTGCCTCGGAGGTCCACGCCTCTGTCCAACGGGCGCGCCAGGCGCGGCTCGTTAGTGGGGTTGAATCCTCGGAAATACCCAACAAATCAGCACTCGAAGAGTTCCTGATTCACGGCTTGAAGTATGTTTTTCCCCCCGAACGAGGTGAGCTCACGCGAGGTGTTCCTACCGGGTATGCAGCCGAGCCGCTCAAGGGCCGCATTTCCGCCGGCAACGAACCACCTCCGGTTTGGCCTTCCCCTCAGGGAAAGACGCGGGGATATTCGTTCGCGCCTCTTTATAAAACGGTTCCGCAGGCCGCATTGCGGGATCCCTATCTGTACGAAATCCTCGCACTGGTCGACGCCATTCGCGATGGGCGATCGCGCGAACGGCAAATTGCCGAAGAGGAATTGAAAGCCAGGTTACACTCACCTCGCTATGCCGAACTCCAACATTGAGCTTCTCACGAAGGTGGCGAAGAAGCTGGGTCCACTCTTGCGCGAGGTCGTCTTCGTGGGCGGGTGCACCACGGGATTGCTTATCACCGACGAAGCCGCCGCGGAAGTTCGGCCTACATTTGACGTCGATGTGATTGCGGAAATTACTACCTACGCCGGCTACGCTGCTTTTTCTGAGAGGCTGCGAGCGTTGGGATTCCGGGAAGATAGCAGCAAAGACGCTCCCTTATGCCGTTGGCTCATCGACGCCATCAAATTGGACGTCATGCCGCTCGAGGAAAAAATCCTCGGCTTTACCAATCGCTGGTACCGGGCCGCCATGGACGCGGCACAAGAGACCGTGCTCGAGCCGGGACTGCGTATCCGTGTAGTAACCGCACCCTACTTCGTTGCCACCAAGCTCGAAGCATTTTGCGGACGCGGCAGGGGTGACTACGCTGGCAGTCACGACCTGGAGGATCTTCTGACCGTCATCGATGGCCGCCCGGCAATCGTCCAGGAAATTGCCAATGCCGCGTCTGTGCGGTCCTACATTGCGGAGCAGTTCCGGGCGCTGCTCAAGACACCGGCCTTTGTGGATGCGCTGCCAGGTCATCTTCTGCCCGATCCCGGCAGTCAGGCGCGCCTCCCCGTCGTTCGGGAAACGATCGAAGCCATCTCGAGCATGGGAGCTTGAAGTCGGGCCAAAATCCCCGCGGTTCGAGTCATTCTTCCCTATGAAATTGTCTCACTAAGGGGTTCACCCTAACGGTTTGCGAACCCAGGTGTACCAAAACTGTGCCAAAACCCTATCCCATAATGCTATCGGGGCTTACTTCGAGCGAGAAGCAGATTCCTCGAAATTATTGAAAACATTGAAAAGGCAAAGCAAAGGAAGGAAATCTACGGAACGCGTGAAGGTGCTTGCAAAGTGGGTACTCTCGCGGAATGGGCTTCACCGACCTAACGACTGCTCGGCCAAGTGGAATGCGGCCTCGAACTTTCCCGGAACCCCCGGGATAAGCTCCGGGATGCCGTCATTATCCGTTAACTTTCTCGTGTGCTAACTTGCTGGCAATTGAATCTTTTTTTCTGCAGCTGCTACCATCCCGATCATGAGAGTGGATTGTATTTACTATCGGGAAAATTCCTGCCGTGATTCGCATTCCAGAGCTAAGACGTCATGGCCGTTTAAGCGGGTCAGCCTAAACAAGGTCCGCTGCGGCTCGTAGGAGCAAAAATGGCATTCTCAAAGCCTTCGAACGTGAATTGAACAACCTGTTTCGTCAACGTACCGACTGGTTGCGGCGGAAGCTGGGTACCAGCAAAGCGGGCAAGCCTCCCGAGTTTAGTCGAAAGAAGGTTGATGCTGGAATTCGCAAACTCCAGGCAATCGCCTCAAATGCACTGGCACACAAATTGGCCAAATCAGAATTCAACGAGCACGTTGCTTCACGAAAGAACTACCACGTCAGGGGTCGGGGTCCCGATGACAAGAAAACAGAGTTTGAGAAATGGTTCGCTGCCCGTTTTGGCAAAACGAAAGGATTGATTTATGCATTTTGGGGGAATCATACGAACTGCATCTATGTTGGACGTACCGGGTCACACGGTAGCCGGCCGTCATCGCATATGGAAAAGTTTTGGTTCTCAGGTGTCAAACGAGTCACAATCTTTGCTGTAAGAGGGACAAGTCATATTCCGAAACTTGAATGCCTAGCGATCCATTATTTTCAACCGACTCGCAATAAGAACAAGGCTGCTACCAAAAGGTGGACTAAGGCTTGCCCGCTCTGCAAGACACATAAACACATCGAGAATGAGCTTCGCAATATTTTCCGATTCAGGTGAGCGGCGTCTAACCAGTCGCAGACCTCAAACGTTGGGAGGCAATGCCAAAATGAGAGTTGAAGATCCTAAGCTCGCGCTCTTGGCTCGATATGAGCACCTGCCAATAATCAGAGGGCTGGTTCAACTTGTTCCCTTGGGAATCGGGTCCGCGGTCGACACTGCGTTGCTCGGTTACTATCAGGCGTATCAGACTGATCGACTTCGGGAGTTTTTCGACGAACTTGGAACTGGCGCTGTGCCCTTGACACCGGAACTGATCGAAAGCAACGATTTTCTCCACTGCTATTTCGCAACGCTTGGGGCGGTTGTAAGGTCGCGACGGCAGGAGAAGGTGCGTTATTTGGCGCGTCTTTTGAAGTCGGCGCTTGTAAGCCAAGGAGTGTCTTCGATTGACGAGTATGAAGAACTGCTTTCAATCATCAATGAACTCTCGTACCGGGAACTTGGCATTCTGTCGCTCTTAGCAAGACTCGAGCGGGCAACGCCCAGGCAGCAAGGAGAGAACGAGCTGCAACGTGCCGGGAGGTTCTGGCCAACGCTCGCAGTGGAGGCGGAGAAGCTCTTCGGGATTTCTGGGGCAATGCTTCAAGCGATTTTGGTCCGGCTCCAACGTTCTGGCTGCTACGAGGAATTCACCGGAGCATACCTTAACTACGGTGGCGGCCGAGGCCGTTTGACCCCACTCTATTTCAGGCTGGAGCAGATCGCTGGTGACATTTCGGACGTTGTTGCCTAACTGGCGTTTGCAGCCAGCGGAGTGGCCCGCATCTGCAGTACGCTGATCGAGTAGCGGCCCTCGAACTTCCGACACGATTCCGGGCGCGATTCGGGAGAAATCTGCATCGGCTGCGCCTCTACGCTTCACAAGCACGGCTGCGCCGGGGATGTCCCACAGTTTCAAGAGGCCACCGACAAGCTTCTTTGACTGTGACAGAACCTTTTTGCAGATCCATAATTTCCCCCGATTGAGCGAATGTCCCTCGGCCAGCCAAAAGCAAGCGATAGGCTGAACGGGTACAATCACGCTCCGTGCTTCGCGAGTGCTTCCTTGGCGTCGCGCAACGGACCTGAACGGCTGATGACGGATTCTGGAAAAGGCTTTTGGCATCGGGCGATACCTCCCAACCCGATAAACTTGTCGCGAAAAGTTCTTGCCGAGGTGTACTCGCCGAGTCCATCGGAAGATTTGCCGGTTCTGATGTAGCTTAGTTCCGTTTGGAGATGGGTATGTAGTCTTTCGAGCAATGCATCAGCCAGTATTTGCGCAGAGTGATGTTGCAGGAATGGGAGCAGATGTGACAACGCGGTATTCAGGACAGCATCCGTCGCGCTGTCCCAATTCTCGGATCCGAGCTTGCGAGACACGGGAATTTTCTTTCGCATATTTCCTCCTGATGCATAGCCATGCGCCACATCGCAGCAAACGTGCGCCCCAAGAGTAACGCGGCACCGGCTACTTCTCTCCGACCTTCGCGGACACAACAAAAACACTTGTTTGTGGGAAACCCAGCGTTGCACGTTTGGACGCTGAGAAAGTTCGAAAATCCTGAGGACGGAAGTCAGCATGTTTTTGGAAAGGTGCAAGACCGTGAGACTCATGCCGAGATCTACGACTGTGGGACGATCAACGAGGAAAGAGTTTCGTCTTTGGGCTTTTTGGAAAGATTGTGAAAGGCCCGATACGCCGTACCCACGCCACACCCAAGTTGGTTTGCGATTTGCGGCCAAGAGCGCCCGGCGTTGCGCAGCTCGGCAATACTGTAAACATCCAGGATGACCCGCGGCCGCCCGAGCCGCTTTCCTTTGGCGCGTGCGTTCCGCAATCCGGCCTTCACGCGTTCGACTATGAGGCTGCGCTCCAGCTCGGCCACAGCACCCAGCGCCGTGAAGACCATCTTGCCGGCGGGTGTGGACGTATCCAGCGATTCGCTCAGTGACACGAAGTCGATACCGAGTGCCTGAAATGTCTCTAGCGCTCGCAGCAGGTGCGACACTGAGCGTGCGAACCGATCAAATTTCCAGACGATCACAACATCAAATTGACGCTGGTGCGCGTCCGCCATGAGTCGGTCGAGCTCTGGCCGACGGACTCTCGACCCGGAAATTCCCAGGTCCACATACTCCCCGGCGAACTGCCAGCCGCGGTGCTCGATGAATTCCTTGAGCTCCCGTGTCTGCAGGGTGACATCCTGACCGTGATTGCTCGTACTAACTCTCGCATACAGCGCGACTCGGATGGGTTTTGTGTCATTCATCTTTGCACCTCAATGCGACAATCGGTTTGTGCGCCAGCGATATCCTTCTGAAGTGGAACTACAGCTCGAACAAGCCCAGTGCCCGCTCGACTCGTGCAAGGTCAAAATGATGGATTCGGAGAATTTCAAGGTAACCAAGTCTGTCGCCTAAGCGCAGCTTGTGGTCGGCCATACTTCAGGATTTCGAGACAGTTTCAAATTGACCGGTTTTCATACCCAGGTGGCGCGCATGTATCCATTTATAGAAGGTCTAGAAAATTGAGCCGTTCTCAGCGGGAAGTCTGTCGGGACCGGGCATGAGGATGGAATGAACTGAATACTCTGGAGATGCTTGCCAGCGACAGGGAGAGCGGTGGTACATTCGGCATGGTCGATTCGCTGCAGGCCTTGCGTTATTCCAATAATGTATGTATAATTCTCCAATAATGGATATCGGGGAGGATTGGCAATGGCGACGCTGAACCGACTCGCCGCTGGAGTGGCATGGGAAAGACCTGCGGACCTCTCCAACAAGGAAGTCCTGCGAGAGTTGACTCCGTCTGCCTTGAGGGCGTTCCTGAAAATTCGTGAGCTCTGGGAACTGCGTGATAAAGATGCCCGGGCGTTACTCGGCGGGATGTCGAATGGTGCCTTCTACGAGCTAAAAAGGAAGACGCCTGCCACTCTGGATCAGGATCGGGTGACCAGAATCTCGGTGCTGACAGGAATCTTCAAGGCGTTGAACATCCTCTACAGTAAGAAGCTAGCAGACCGTTGGATTCAATTGCCCAACGACAATCCCATGTTCGAAGGCGGAACGCCGCTGGCCTACATGCTCCGCGGAGGACTGCCTGGAATGCTACGGGTGAGACAGCTTGTGGACTCTCGGCGGGGCGGCCGCTAAGTGCTTCCGCGAACCGTCGAGATCAAGCAGGACGACACCCACCGCCTAATCCCCTCCCGCTACATCGACAAAGGCGAGACGATTCTCGCCAGGCTTGCCGAAGATCCCGAGGACTTGAACAAGTTGTTTGAGCTCGAAGGTGCCACGAACGAAAGACTCCTCGGGGAAGCCGGGCTTCTGCCTGGGATCACCGTGCGAGAGTTGGTGTTCGGTCTGTCCTACTCGCACATTGTCAATGCCGCATTCACGCACACCAGCCCCTTGGGAAACCGCTTCAACGGACCCGAGCGAGGCGCGTGGTACGCGGGCTTCTCGAGAAAAACCTCCGAGCTCGAAGTGGCCTATCACAGATCACAAGAGCTCAGGGAAGTACGCTGGGCCGAGAGAGAAGTCTTCACCTATGTCGATTTTCTTGCCGACTTCCGCGGAGAATTTCACGATCTTCGTGGCGCTACTCCATTCGCAGATTGTCTTGATCCATCGAGCTACAAGGCTTCGCAGCGATTGGCGAGCGAGCTGCTGCAAGCTGGATCCGCGGGCGTCGTCTATCCAAGTGTCCGGCACGCCGGCGGTGTCTGTATCGGATGCTTTCGGCCAGCGCTGGTAAACAATGTCAGGAAGGGCTCGCGACTATCGGTTACCTTCGAGAACTACTTCGCTGCGCCCGTTATTATGGAAATCTAGCGCCTCTAGCGACCGCCTATTCTAGGCACAGCCGAGGCAGTACTCAGAGAACCCACATTCTTGGAGAATTCCTGCGCGTCTCTGACCGAGCTTTGCCTTCTTGATGCACTCAACCCGATGCGCGACGGTTTTGTTTCTGAGATGAGTGGAGGCCTGTGCTTACGAGTTCCGCGCCATCCTTGTGCTATCCCTAAGTTGCTCCAAGGGATTGGCATGAACCCCTGTAGTGAGACAAAAAATTGGGTACACTTGCAACAGCCCCACTCTGCTTCGAATCTCGCTCAACGTCATTGAGCGTTCCGAATTATGCTCGCGGCGCCCGTAGACCGGCGGAAGCGCCCGGTGGCAAGGAGTCGATCGGCACCGCGCAGGGCCCAAGACGTGCGTGGAGAGACAGGATCGATAGGATCGATGAGTTCAAAGCGGTCAGGGCCAAGTACCTGCTGTATTAGAGCTGTTCGAATGAGACAAAGCTCAACCGGAATGGCTGCATGTCAGGTCGGCAGTCAGTGTCGCTCTCACTCTGTCTTTCGGATTAAGGTCAACATGCAAACCTTCGACTAGGAGATCAGATGAAAACAGCATTCCTTGCCGCCGAATGCATCGGAGTCGAAGGGAGACTGCGTAATGCAGTTGTTGTAGTCGAAGATGGGGTTGTCATGTCTGTAGGAGCGCGCCAGCAAACGGCCGTTCCCTCAGCGGCTTCCGTGGTCGATCTTGGAGATGGCCTCCTCGTTCCGGGTTTCATCGATATGCATATTCACGGGGGGGCAGGGCACGACGTTATGGAAGGAACCCCGGAAGGCATCGCTGTGCTTGAGCTGCACTTGGCCAGACATGGCACGACCTCCTACTGCCCAACGACCGTCAGTGCCCCCGTCGATACGACGCTCCGCGCTCTGGAGCACCTTGCGGATGAGATTGAGGCTGTCGCGAAACGTGACACGCATGCACTGCGTGCACGACCACTGGGTGTTCATTTGGAAGGTCCCTTCATTAGCAAACAGAAGGCAGGCGCGCAGCCCTTGGAGTGCATCACTGAGGCGTCGGTCGACTCATTCAATCGTCTTTGGCAGGCCGCTCGAGGCCATGTAAAGGTCATCACCATCGCCCCGGAAATTGCGGGCGCAGAAGCAGTAATTCGCGAAGCGGCAAGCCGCGGAGTCTGCGTTAGCCTCGGGCATTCAAACGCCACGCTTGAAGAGACACGTCGCGGAATTGCGGCAGGCGGCCGCCACGTGACGCATCTATTTAACGCCATGCGCCAGCTGGACCACCGCGAACCGGGCATCGCCGGGTGCGCGCTCGTGGAGGACAGCGTATCTGCCGAGATGATTGTGGATGGCGTTCACGTCAGTCCAGAAGTTGTGAAACTGTTCCTGAAGGCGAAGGGAAATCGGGGCGTGCTGGTAACGGACGCGATCAGCGCTACCGGCATGCCGGACGGGCGGTATAAATTAGGTGGCTTTGAGGTCGAAGTGAAAGGGGATGTCTGCATGTCTCATGGCAAGCTTGCGGGAAGCGTGCTGACATTGGACCGCGCGGTGCGCAACGTAATGAAGTTCACAGGAATTACTCTCGATACCGCCCTGCAGATGGTAACGGTCAGTCCGGCGCGCACACTGAGACTTTATGGCCGCAAGGGTGTGATCGAGCCTGGTGCCGATGCGGATTTCGTTCTTCTGACGGCCGATGGCCAAGTGTGCCGAACAATCGTGGCAGGCGTGTCAGGATAGTTTGCTCATCAAGAATGAGGCGCGACAGCGGAAGGCAGTTCACACCTCGATAGCCTGCCTCTTCGCCACCAGTGCTAGAACATGAATCGCGCGGCGAACTGCATCAAGGGGCAGAGAAGATGATCGATCCGCAGCATGGGCATGGTTTGACGTGTCCGCTTCGCCCGGGAAAGTACGCCACCAGAACGGAGAAAGACTTATGGTCTTCTCCGACAAAGAGGAAGGTTCCACCACATGGCGGATACGTACGTCGAATGCGCTTTGTGATGATCGGCCTGTTCGCAGCAATATATGAATTTCCCGCATACTAGGTGCTGAGGTATCGCCGAGATAAAATATTATCCTTGACGGTACATTTTGCATGCTTCAGCGAGCTGTCCCGGCAATTTGAGGGCTGGAGGCTGGGCCTGCATTTCTGGGAGAGCCCATGCGCGATCGCAAAGCTATGAAACGAGAAGTGGAACAGACAGCACCCGGGCAAAAATACGGGCATTTGCTCGACGAAATCGCACGAGAAGCGGATGCAATCGCACTGCACTATTTCCGTGCGAGCGAAATGCCAACAAGGCGCAAGAAGGACGGAACGGCAGTGACGCAGGCCGACTTCGAAGTCGAAACCATGGCCCGCGCCAAGGTGGCCGCCAGCGGACTAACGCTAGAGGTTCTGGGCGAGGAGATGAGCGAGAAGGGTGAGACGGAACCGACCCCTCCCTGGCGCACGCGGTTAATAGTCGATCCAATTGATGGGACCGAGGAGTTTTCAAGAGGAATACCCATCTTCGGCACGTTACTGGCGGTCGAAGAACAAGACGAGATTGTTGCGGCGCTCGTCAGCGCCCCGGGACTGCGAACCCGCTGGTGGGCATATCGCGGCGGAGGCGCATTTCGGGACGGCCGGCGCATTCTCGTCTCGCACGTCGCATCGTTGGTCGATTCAGCCGTGTTCACTCCAGGCACCGATCCGAGGGTGGATGCCGACGCACGTGTGAGGATTCGAGCACTTGGGGACGCCGCACGCACCAGCCGTGCTCTCGGTGGCTTCTGGCAGCACATGCTCGTTGCTGAGGGATGCATCGAGGCGGCTCTCGATTGGATCGCGAAGCCATGGGATCTTGCACCACTGATCCTGATCGTGGAGGAAGCGGGAGGTAAATCAACGGCGCGAAGCGGCGATCGCTCCATTTACCAGGGGAATCTGCTCAGCACCAACGGCAGGATCCACGGGGAGGCGCTGGCGCTGCTACAGCCATCTGAACACAAATAAAGCACAAGCAGAGTTAGCGCGCATCGCCCTATCCTCGCTGGCTCAGGCCAATAACGAACGCTGCGACGATCAGCACCCCACTGCCGACGAGCATGCGGTAGAACGACGCTGAGGTTGCCTTTTTCCATTCGCCTAGTAACACTCCCCAAGCGTTCGAAGTCAGAATGATCAGTGCCACAAAGATCGGCCAACCAAAGCTGTTCCCCAGACGACCTAGGCCGAAAGCGCTCCGGCCGTAGATGAATACACTGGAGATCCACAACAGGCTCATGGCTGTCACCTGCAGAGCGTCAAGACTGACCATCCCCTGCCAGAAAACCCCCAGCGAGTGATCGCTGACCACACGTGAGAAGCAGTATCCTGCCTGCACCACCGCTGCAGCGCCGAGAAAAACCGCCCATGCTAGATAAATCCTGACCGGAAAGATCTGGTTCGCAGGAACCTCACCGGCTTGCCTGAGCAGATCGGTCCCGTATTGAATACCGAAATTCAGAGTGGGCGCGAGCACGCCCCCGATAAGTGCAATCACCAATCCTAATCGGAATCGAGCTGGATTCGACTCGCCAGAGTTCTCCCTTTTCCCTCCAGCTTGAGCACACAGGATCACTCCCAACACCATCAAAGCGAGACCTAGAATGAACAACCAATCCGCGGTGGATTGTAATCGAAATGCCCCTGCCCAGACCATGGGCGCTAACGCACCCAGCACAATCGAGAGTCCCAGTTGGATCGCGAAGCCGAGGGCAATGCCCAGCAAATCTACCGCCACGCCGTAAAGTAAGGATGCAATCCCGAACAGTAACCCCCACCCAATCAGGATCAGCCATCCTCGCGTCTGAATCCGGGCCACGATTTCCAGCCAGTGAGGCACTGCGACAATCGCGACAATCCACGGAATGACACCCATGGCAAGAAGCGAATGGAATGTCCAGATGTGGTTGAACTTCCACGTGCGCGCCGTTTTCAAGGGAACGGCGAACGTTCCGTTCAGCAGACCCGCAACAACGATTCCGGCCCAGTTCAACATAACCTGTCAGTTAACGCAGTCGCGACGCAACCCTCGCAACGTACTCGTCAAACACTTTGGTGTTATTCTCCGGGCCGACGCCGGCGACGTTAGGAGAGACGAAGGCTCGAAAGGCGATCTTGCGGCGGTTGAGCTCAGCCGCTATTTGCGCCACCAGCGCCATGGAAATGGCAATCACAGCCAGCGTCGAACTCGCCGCAACAGGGGTCCCGCCCACTTCAACCAGGGAATCCTGTGGCGGGCAACAGTTGTCAATCACGACGTCACCCAGGTCGGAAAGTTTCTTGCCGCTTGAGTGCGTGGCATGGGCGATTCTAGCATTATCGAGACAGGTGACGGCAACGACTCTCAGTCCCAGCGATTTCGCGTGTAAGGCCACATCGATTCCGGCCGCGTTCACACCGCCATGGGAATAAATCACCATGGTGTCAATCGGCTCAAACTTGAAGTTGCTGAGAAAAGTTGCGATATAGCCTTCCGTGCGCTCCAGCTTAAGCAACTCGCGCACGCCGCCCGAGCCGAGAACCTGTGTCCACATGAGCCGCGAATCCAACAAGGGATGAAATCCGGCGAAGGTGCCATAACGCGGGAAAACATCGAGGACGGGAATCACGGAGTGGCCGCTTCCGAACAAATGAACCAAACCCTTTTGGGCGATCGAGTCGGCGGCGAGGCTCGCGGCTCTTTTGATGTTTTCAAGTTGCGTCGAACAAATTCGGTCGTAAACCTTTTGCGCTTCCGCGAAGTACTTTTCGGCTGACATGCTTCATGTCCTCCAATCTCAAAAATGCGTACCGTGCAGCCCCCAGAATGCCCGCCTCTTCTCCCAGACACGATCTCACCACGCGAACCTGCTTTGTCGCGAGCGGTTGACCCCACTGGCGCATGGCCCGACGGAGAGGCACGAGAATCGCGTTTCCGATGCCGGCCAATCCGCCGCCCAACACAACAACGTCCGGATTCAGCAGGCTCACAATGTTAGCCACACCGAGGCCGAGATTCGTTCCTACCTCGTGCAGCACTCGACGCGCTGCTGGATCGCCACGCCGCGCTGCTGCGGCTACGATCTCGGCAGTGACCTTTGCGCCATTCCGCTCTGCCAGGACGCCAATTAGGCTCCGGGCATGTTGTTTGAGAGCGCGCTGGCCAAGTCTAGCCACTGCCGGCCCTGCGCCCAGCGCTTCGAAACAACCCACGCGAGCGTATTCCGGCTTCCACGCGCGGTCAATCACCATCCAACCCGCGGCTCCCGAGACGCCGTGTGCACCAGAAATCAACCTACCCTCCGAAATTAATCCCGCCCCAATGCCTGTTCCGACTGTTACAAAAACCAGATTGCGGACCCCGCTTCGCGCGCCCGCCCCAAGCCATGCCTCGGCCAGGGCTTGCATATTGCGGTCGCCTTCGATAAACGTTGGGCGTTGCAGGACCTTCTCGAGCAGCGATGTCAGCGGTGTCTTTGACCATCCCGGGAGGTTCGGTGCCCACACGGTTTGGGTTCGTGGATCGAATGCCCCCGGTACGCCAACTCCGACCGCAGCAATCTTGGGCCAAGGTACCTTGGCGGCGCTCACAGCCACGTGGGCTACATCAAATAGCGCGGCCAAGTCCTTTCTGACACCCTTGGTGGGAGTCGGCAGCCGCACGTCGGACAGGACATCTCCGCGAGAACTGACCACTCCGCCGGCTATCTTGGTTCCGCCTAGGTCTAAACCCAGCGTTAATTGGCTGGTCATCGCGTACCCGATATGTTGATTTGAACTTCAGCCCACAATTCAAGAACGGTCAAGAACGGTCATTTTCGAGCATAGCGAACGACCCAAATGCTGTTTGCGGGAAACTGCTTCGTCAGAATCAGGCGCCCGTTGGATTGGCTGAACGACACCGCTTGTCCGTCGTTCAAGCTGTGAGCGTCGTCCACCGTCCACGGAACATTGACGGCAATTCTCGCGCGCGCCGGGTGGTCAGCATGGTTGAAGGCGAAGAGAAACTGAAGGCCATTGCCAACCAATCGGCGAACTTCCAGTTGAGAGGTGTTGTCACCCGAGATTGTGACTTCCGGCTTGACTCCAGCGGCCCGGGCGAACGCCAGCAAAAGCTGTTTGGCGCGGTCCTGGTGCTGGCGCTGGTATGCCATGGCCAAGAACGAACCCACAATGATTGTCTTGCCCTTGCCGTAGGTGTTCTCAACAATGGCCGGTGCGCCATCGGTAAAATGCGCCAGGACACGCGCCCCCGGCAAGGGTTCGAGATCTTCTTCGAAAGCGTACGCGACCGCCTTCGTGCCTGGCATCCAGCCCGGTAGACCCACGTTAGAATCAAGAACGATTTCGGGCTTGTCCACAGGGCGAATCACCTTCTCGCGCGCCCCAAAAACTTTGGCGAGTCCCATGCCGGGAACCTCATCACTCGAGAAGCCGCGCTCGTCATTCCACGCCAAACGCGCCTCCGCGACGACTGTGCCACCGTTCTGGATGAAACGCGTGAGGCCCTCCGTCACATTTCTGGAAATCATCACCGGGAAGGGCACATAGAGAATCTTGTACTGACTGAGCTTATCGTGGATCACATCCGTGGGATGGACGAAGTCCACTGGGATCTGCTCCTCGAAGAAGGCGCGGTGCACACCCATGAGTGAGTCTCGTGTGGCGTTGCCGAGATTGGAAAGAGAAGATTCCGAGCCACCGACCATATAGGAGAGCCGATTGAACAGCACGGCGACCTGCGCGCGAGCGGGCTGAGTGGAGAGAAGATCGCTGCCGGAATTCTCGATTTCCTGCGCCGCTTTACCCGCAGCCTGCGCACGGGGCGTCAAAGTACCATCCAGGTTGATGAGACCGTACCCGTTCGATTCGAAACCCGCGTTCATGGGATACCAGGCATACACGGAGATTTCTCTGGCACCGTGCGCGAGCACTTGCCACAACCAGAACTCCTCGTCGTGTGAATCGACCGGATCCGCGATGCGCACGCCGGTCACTCCCTGGCCCGCTTGCAGCTCGCCGATCCAGAATCCTTTGCCGGAGCTCAGACCGGCCGAACGCGTGAAGTCGAGCCCAGCCGCAAGCATCTGGTAAGACCAGGGACGCGGAGAACCCGAATGCTTCGGATAAAGAGACGTGCCGAATGCATCGGCGCTCTCGGACATCTTGAAGTCATCGGGCTCGCCAAAGCCATCGGCCGGCGAGGTAAAGAGTGCCGGGTCGGCGGCATGACTAGTGATGGGGTGCGTTGGGTCAGCGCTACGGATTGCATCCACCCGGGTGCGCAGGTCGCCTGCCAGCTTGTCGTCGATAAAGGCCCGCCAGTCGAGATAATCTGTGTAAGAGAGAATCGTGGAAGCACGCGGCGGCTCTACCTGATCCCAGCGCTCAAACCGGCGATACCAGGCGGCATTGAGGGCGTCCAGCGTGCCGTATTTCTCCTTCAGCCAGTCGCGGAAACGGGCCTGGGACGACGGGCAGAAACAGAACTCAGGGTTGTAAAGGGATGGGAAGTCGGCCCAATTGATGACGTGTGGCTCGCTCCAGCAGTCCCAGCCGTAAAGCGCCTGGAATTTGTTCGCTTCCCTCGATAGCGCGGTGAGGAACTTCACGATCTCGGCACGCACACGAGCGTGATCAATACAAAACCCAGGCGCGGCCTGGGAGGTGATGACCGCGCCGCTACGGTCCACGAACCGGCCATCGGGGTATTTTTCACCTACCCAGTCAGGTGCGGAGTCGAGATAAACCTGCACTACCACTCGCAGTCCACGCTCCTGGGCCAAGCGCATCAGGAGATCAAGGTTCTGGAAGTCGAACTCACCTGGCTTCGACTCTGCGGTGGCCCAATCCACCCAGCATTTCACGGTGTTAAAGCCTACCGCTTTGATCTGATCAAGGTCCTTGCCCCACCGCTCGGCACTCGAGGAATCCACGCGTTCGAGCATGGGGGCGCGAGCCTTACCTCCCCCGTACCACACGGCCACCGGGTAGAAGTCCGCAGGTTGTGTGGCAGAAGTGGGTACCTTCGTTTTCCCTCCTGCGCACACGAGGGCGAGTTGCAGCGCAACGAGCGCGCCTACGATCCACCACCTTATCCCTTTGCTCTTCATAGTGACCCTCTCTCTATCCCGGACGTACGGCCAAGGCTTGTCCCGGCCAAGACCAACCGACAGTCTGCCGTGAAGGCGTGAAGAGGTCGGTCCCTGAGCACGCCCAAGCGCCAGGCGACACGGCCCGCGCCGTGGCGCCGCTTTTCAGCTCAGTTACGAGCGCCGGCCTTCACTTCACCACAGGAACTTAAGCCCAAACTGGATGTCTCGAGGGCTCCGAGCAGCAACAGCGCTGCCAAAACCGGGAACCCCGAACGTAGTGTCCAGCGCAGAGAATTGGGTGTGATTCCAGACGTTGAAGAATTCAGCGCGAAATTGGAGTTCACTTTTTTCTCCAAAGGATTTGCCACGGAGCCAAGGCATCTCAAATTTCTTGTAAACAGAGAGATCCCAGTTGTTGACCCCGGGCTGACGGATCGTATCAGGAGCAGCATCACCGAAGGTTCCGGCAGCCGGTAGCGTAAAGACAGCTGTGTTGAAGTATTTATCCACGGTACGGCTGCCACGCGAGAGATTGGGGTTTCCAACTTCGTTCGGGAGTTCGCAGCCGCCGAATTCGCTGCCGATGCCTGCATTATCGTAGGGCAGGCACGCACTGGTAGGCTCACCGCTCGCGAAGGTTGTGATGCCACTGACTTGCCAGCCCTTCAACAGAACGCCAGCAAACCCAGTTCGGTTGTCGAAAAACGGAATCTGCCAGATGTAATTGATGACCAGATCCTGAGGCAAGTCGATGGGGGACCAACCGCGGTTGTTCTCGGGATGATAAGCGTCCTGCAGGGGAGACGCACCCGCGCCGTTCTGATCATTGGGTGCGTCCGAGATCGAGTGCGAGAACGTGTAAGCAACCTGGAGCTGTAAGCCATGAGTTAGGCGCCGATTGAGCGAAACCTGCAGGGAATTATATCTCGAAAAACCCTCCCGCTCGTTCAACATGATCTCGTTGTAGCCGACGTACGGACGATACAGGTTACTGGGTGCGCCCTGAGCCACGGCGAGTTGATCCTGCGGAAGCACCTGGTTGATGTCCCGGTTCCGTCCCAAATGTACTTGATGGCTCCCGACGTAATCAACTTCAAGAGTCATATTCGCGGCGGGGGCATACTGCAGCCCCAAGCTGTACTGGTAGCTGACACCATTCTGGCGCTTAATGTCCAAAGCCGTTAAGCTCGGGGTAGGCTCCGGGGTCCCGGGTGCGACGGGACCGATCTGCGCGAACGTCACATTGCTGAGCACCGCTGTCTCGTCCCACGGCGGATTCGCACCGATGTTCACAAGGTGATCCACTGAGTCTTGGGTGTGGTAGATGCCAAAGCCGCCCCGCCACACGAATTTATTGGTCTTGAATGGATCGTAGGCAAAGCCAATGCGCGGCTCAAAGTCGCGGTAGTGGTTGTCAACCAAACCGCGTCCCGGCGCCTGCGCCGAGGAAGGCGTGATCAGACCGTTGGTGGGGCTGCCCGTCCCATAGAGCACCTCCCCCGCAGAGTTCAATGTCGGTGCCAGAGCCGGATTGTAAGCGCTAGGGAGGAAGTTCGAGATCTGATTTGAGGCCGAGAAAGGCTGGCCCGTCAACTGCCAGCGGAGACCCAAGTTGAGGCTAAGGTTTGAGAAAACCTTGTAGTCATCGTTGGCATAGACCGCTGCATTATGCCAGCGAGTAGGAACCATGTTGGCGTTTTCAGTCTCGCTGTACGAAGCGATATTACCCAGCAGCAGTTGCTGTAGGTTCAGCGCGACAACCGTGCCCGCCGTCGGATTGTCGGCAATCACCGGAGCGGGCTTGCGGAGGAATGCATCGGTCACGCCGAACTTCAGGGAATGCTTGCCAACCGCGTAGTTCAAGTCCCCGCCAAACTGCAGGATATCCGTGCGGTTCGTGTACGGCGGGAGATGTTGCAGGTAAGTGAAACCGTCGTCCAAGAACAAGCTAGGGAATTGGCCGTTCGTGGCAGGGAAGATTTTGGTGTAAGTGAAGCCGTCGCGAGAGCAAAGAGTAGCGGGGCACTTACTGGAACTGACCCAGCTAATATCATTATCAGAGTAAGCGAACTGAAACGTGCTGACCATCCTCTCGTTCCAGGTCCGGGTTAAACGCGCCGTGGCAATATTGCTGGGCTGCGACCAGTCCGAAGCAATGGCTGGGTTAGGAGCGTCACCCCAAAGCGCCGTGTTGTCCTGCGCCCACGTGTCGTGTATCCAGTTGACCATGAGGTTCGTCTTTTCGCCAAAATAGTGATCCCAGCGTGACAGATCCTCTCTCCACTTCGTGTCTGCGGGCCGGCTCCCCGTGTAGTTCACCCCACCTGCTGTGTTCGGCAGTGGGTAGCGGTTCATGAAGGCCACAGCGTTAGGATCCAGCGTGATCGGCGTCGTGCCCGCCGGGGCGCTCTGCCCGGGAGGAGTAATACATGGAACCGTGACACCGGACTCGCAATACGGGGCCACATTCGGCTCGTTCACTGCGAATTCTTTCGGGTCCGCCGGCTGGGGAATACATGGTTGCGGCGACCCGTTGCTGCACGTCGGATCGAGGATCCCCACCTGCTGCCGAGCGCTGGGCACCGACATGCGAACAGTGCCGCCCTGGACTATTCGCCGCCACTCTTCGGAAAAGAAGAAGAAATCTTTGGTCTTGTCGGTGTTGTAATGCCCCGGGATGTAGATGGGACCGCCGACCGTCCAACCGAAATTGTTGTAGCGCAGCTCGTTTTTCGGCAGGCCGGCGGCATTCAGGAAAAAGTCGGTGGCATCAAATTTATCGTTACGCGCGAATTCAAACACCGTGCCATGAAACTCCTTGCCCCCGGACCGCGTCACCACGTTGACTATGCCGCCGGACGCAAATCCGAATTCCGGACTATAGTTGTTGCGCAGAATAGTGAATTCGCTGATCGCATCCACCGATGGAAAAACCAGCAGCGTACCATTTGAACCAATATCCGAATTGTTGACCCCGTTGACTTCCCAGAGGTTCGCATTGGCGGCATTGCCGTTCACCGAAAGGTGTGTCGCCCCCAGCAGGCCGACGTCAAATGTATCGAGTGTCCCCGATGGGCCCGGGGCAACGCCCGGAACGAGCGTCGTCAGAGCCACAAAGTTCCGCCCATTAAGAGGCAGCTCTCGAACCTGTGACCCGTTGACGAGAGTGCCCACTTCTGCAGTTTGCGTATTCACTGCTGCAGGCTGGGCCGTGACTTCGACGGCCTGAGTCATCTGCCCAACCGCCAAGGAAACGTCTACCGTCAGACTTTCATTGACGTGGAGACCTATCCCAGTTCCAACATACTTGCGGAAACCGCTGCTCTCGACCTCAAGCTGGTAATTTCCGATGGGCAAGGTCGGAAATCGGTAAAGGCCGTCATTATTCGTCGCTGTCGTAAACCGAGAGTTGGTTTCGACGTGGATCGCTACCACCGCGGCATTCGGGATGACGGCGCCGCTCGAGTCGCGAACCGTCCCCGCCATCGTACCGCTGATATTCTGCGCGCGAACGAGACCCGTAATCGAGAAAAGTGCGAAAAGCAAGACGACCATGGATAGCCGTAACCGCGGGTTTGGATACAACTTCGGGTTTTGACGACGGGCCATAAGACCTCCTTATGTTAGCTTCGAACTTCTTACCTCTCAAACACGGTGGATCGGGTGTGCCGCTCCTTCACGGAGCGTCCAGATCAACGCGGCGCAATTGGTTGACGATCTTGTACCGGTCGCCGCGGTATGTTGATTTCACATATTCGACCGCTTGATGCGCCCGAATATAGCTGACGCGAGTAAACACGAAGACGGGAGACCGCTTAGGGATGCGAAGGAGGCGGGACTCTTCATGGGAGGAGAGGCCCGCCTCAATGGTTTCGTCCGCTAAGATGATCCGCAGACCGTAACGCTCCCAAAGAAAGTCGTAAAGTGAGCTCTGCGGCTCGTACGACGCGTGAAGTTCCGGGTAAGGACGCAGCAGCAGGTACGCGTCCTCAATACCCATAGGTACCGAGTCCGCGAGGCGAAGGCGGCGTAGGTGAAATATAAGTTCGCCTGGTCCAAGACTCAAGTTGCTCGCGACTTCGGGCGGAGCAGGAACATCCTCGACCTTGAGCACTCTGGAACTGGGCTTGTGTCCCAGTGATTTCATCTCGTCAGTGAACGATTGCACCTTGCGGACGTTTTTCGCGAACTTCATGCCGGATACGAAAGTGCCTTTACCCCGAACACTGTAAGCGATACCCAGGCTGCACAGCGATTTCAGCGCTTGGCGAGCTGTCATGCGACTGACCGACAGCCGGGATGAGATTTCCTGCTCGGACGGAATGAAGTCGCCTGGCTTCAGTTCGCCCTTATTGATTCGCTCGAGCAGGTCCTGGCGAATCTGGGAGTAAAGCGGCACACTGCTTTCGGGATTAACTCGGATGACTAGTTCTCCAGACGTCTAGACAACTTGCTATTACACCTGAACATCCATATTGTCAAGGAGAAAAAAAGCGTAGGGTTAAATTCCTGCCTTTTTCGCTAAGAGGTGTGCAGGTGCTTTCAAGAAACACACGATCCTACGCAATCTCGCTCGCCACGTTGGCGATTTGCCTGTTCCAGCCAAGACCGTGCTTTGGCACCCAAGTCTCGGACGCGGAGCTCAAGCAGCGCTACGAAGCGGCTCAGCAAGCCCTCCGCCAACATGACCTCGAACGGGCGCGCGTGCTGTTCGAACAGGTGCTGGCCGAGAGTTCCTGGCAATTGGGCAGGCTTTACCGCAGTATTGGCCGCTTTCCCGAAGCGGTCGCCCGTCTGGAAGAGGTGGAGAAACTCGAACCGCAGAATGATGAAATCAAACGTGAATTGACCCTTGCCCGTGCGGGAACTGAGCCTCACGCGCAGACCTCAAACCCTCCTCAGGAAAGGCAGGGGGCGATCGCAGAAGATGCCGGCATACTTTCCCTTGAAAAGATGTATACACAGGTTCTAGCCAACAGTCACAACGGCCTGGGGCTGATCGATGCGCAGCAAAACCGATTTGAGGACGCCGTCGTGCAATTTCAGGACGTCCTCGCGCTTGAGCTAGATTTTCCACGGGCGGATTACAACCTGGGGCTTGCCGCATTTCGCGCGCAGAGATTTCCAGAGGCCATCAAAGCTTTGAAGCGTGCGACTGTCAGGACGCCCGAGGACCAGCCCGCAGTAACACTGCTTGGCCTGGCTGAATTCCAGCATGGGGACTTTGCCGAGGCATTGCCTGATCTCGAGAAGGCCGAGGCCATTCATGCTGACGACCCTGGATTACTGCTTGCGCTTGGAACATGCCTTGTGCATGAAAAGAAAATGGCCGAAGGACAGAAGATCTTCGACCGCCTGCTGAGAAACAACGCGGATCAACCCGAAGTTCACATTCTGCTCGGGCGAGCAGCCTATGCTCTTGGTAAGAAGGATACTGCGGTGATGGAGCTCCACAACGCCCTCGCGCTCGACCCGCAAACTCCCGATGCACATTACTATCTTGGGACGATGGACCTCGACTCCGGGAAATTGTCTGCTGCCGAAGCGGAATTCCGCGCGGAAACCGACGGCCATTCTCAGAATCCCAAGGCTCGCTATAACCTGGCGTACGTGCTTCTGGAGGAACAGAAGCACGACGAAGCGGTTGGGTTGCTGGAAAACCTTGTTAAAGATGTACCGGGCTACGCACAACCGCATTATTCTCTCGGCAAGACGCTGGTCGAAGAAGGCGAAGTTGAGCGCGGCATCGCCGAACTTGAGACCGCCGTCCGCTTGGACCCCGGCAAAACCTACAGCCATTACCAGCTGGCCCGCGCTTATCAGAAGGCGGGAAGAACTCTTGACGCACAAGGCGAATTCGAGCGGCTGCGCCAACTTGCGGAAAGCGAGAATGTGCGGTGAAGCCGAAGTCGAGGCAGCGTGGCTGCATGGTGCCTCCAGTGAACCCGAAGGCCCGACCACACTCTCTGCCTGGACTTGGTTGCGGCCGGCGGACCGATTCACTGGTACAGGCAGGCATACAGTCGGTCGCCTGCCGGGACTTTGCGCAGGCCCAACCTGTCATCCAGGCCGCGTGGTGCTTAAAGGAGAGCTGGTCGCCGGGCCGCGCTTCGACCTTCACAACTTCGTTTGCTTGTTTGCAGAATCTCTGGAGCAAATCCCGTCGCTTTGTTTTGTAAGAAGTTGCGTCAGAAAACACCGCAACCGAGATGGGAAGCGGCGCAATCTCTCGCAGTCCCTCGAGTGCATGTTCGAACGATCCACGGGCTTCTCGGTCGCGCACATCTTCGTCGAAGAACAAATCAGGCAGCGCTGTGATGATCAGAATGTTGGCATCAAATATCTCTAGAAACTTCGGGACGCGCCGGATGAGTTCCGTCAGTTGAAAACAGGTAAAGGCACGGGAAACTCGGATGAGTCGATTGAACGCAGACGGGTCAAGACCGCGCTCCCGCGCAAAGCGTGCAATCAATAGCGGGCTGATCTGATTTGCACCGTCAAGATAGAGAATCCGCCTTTCCGCAAGAAGAACTCTCGGAAGGAAGTAGTGCGAGAGGCACGGCATTTCCGGGCAGCCGTAATAAAGCGTCAGCGCACGACTGGGGAGCACCCTGGGTCTCTGGGACAACTGTGTTTCCCCGCTGCTTGCCGCGAGGGGTAAATTCATGACGAGCTACCGTTGGCCCGGGATAGCCTAGACCATGATAGGCGAACAAAAAGCGAATTGTCAAGGAAGGCCTGCCTCTTCGGGGCCATCCAGATCATTTTGCTCAAGAGCCCTACTGGATTTGGGGAAATCAGTAGGATGTCAGTCAAGCCGCTCTAGGGCGGCTCGGGGTGCAACGGCACCGCGAAACGTGAATCATTTGTCCTGAGTGAGCTGGGGACTAGAGGGAGCGAGGCGACAATTCGCTACTATTTTGCGGCATCCTGAACTTCCTTGTCGGCAGCATATATGGTCTGACCAGCGTCCGTCAGAATTTCATATGCGCGAGCATGTCGCAACAAAAGCGATCTCACCGTTCCGGTCGCTCCCTGATGCTCTCCCGCCCGCACAATGACCCGGTCTCCCACAGCAAAGCGAAGCCTCGATCGCATTAGATCGTCGAGGTTTGCTTCCCGCAGCATCGACAGTTGCAGAGTGCGCGCCTCTGCGGCCCCGTACATCCGCTCGGAAAAGACCCAGGCTCGCCGCAAGAATTTCTCCGCAGCTTCGAAGTCGCCGGAGCTATGACGGGTGGCACCGCTTTGCTCACACTTCTGCAGTTCTTCGGCCAGTTTCTGATCGTCGAACGGGTACTCGAATTTGATCCAGTCGGACATCTCCTCCGGGGAGTTCCGAACACAGAACTCATAGCCTCTCCAACTGAGTGGCCCTTCAAGGTCGTCGCCACCAGCAGAGACTTCCGCCTGATTAGGGACCAGGAGGTTCGGAGCCTGCCAGAAATAGTCTGTGTTCCCAGCGGGGAAACCCTCTCCCTCGCGGCGATGGGCGTATTTCAGCACCGTGGTAAAGTTCTCCCCTCGGAAGACGAGGGCGTGGTGGTAGCCACGGAAGAGGGCTCCACTTCGATATGCCACTGGCGACCAAGTCACCCCCGTGAGAAGCGGTTTTGGAGGTTTCAGCCGAGGCTCCTCTATCGCCAGCGCTTCTGCGTCCTTGATCCCTGGTTCTGCCGACTCTACCTTCTGGAAATTCTCGACTGTCAGTTTGAGCAACTCGGGATTGTCGAACGGTAAGCGCGTGTCGGCAAGAAACATGACACGGTCCGGTACAAGGGCCAGCAACTCCGCATCCACATTACCGATCGCTTGTTCGTTTGAGTGGAAGTCGCGTCGCAGAGGCGCTTCGAAGTCGTCGTGGGACGGATACCCCAGGAGAGCATGCTCAGCGATCTTGGCGCGATAGTGTGGGTCCGACCCGACAGCATCCCGTGCAGGATCGTAGCCTGCCTTTGCCAGCCCGAGGTCATCCCATACGAACGGTATGAATGGGCATGTCACGTGAGCAGGCCAGGTTCGCCAGTTGGGAGGCCAGTGCGCACCGTTCAAGCCAGCATCGATTGCAAATAGCCAGAACACCCCGACCATAGCTCCAAGGAGAGCCGCTGACACAACTGAGCCTCGGTGCGTCACTTTGCACCTCCTAGAAGCAAAGCCTACCGATTCTGTCACTGATGTCATTCCGACCGCCCATCGCCCCAGGAGCGCCGACAGCATCGAGAGCGTTCGTCATGTCCTCGTGGGAAAATCCACCGCCAATCGACTGTTTGTGCAACAGTTCGTGAGTAAGAGTTCCTAAACCATACTGAGTTGCGGTTCCATCCGTATGAGCGAACGGGCTAAAAATCCCAACAGCTATTCCGCTTCCCCAGTCTCCCGATCTCACAAAAATCGCTGCCCCGTTAAATTGAGAGAGCGCGATCTGGCCAGGGTTGTCGAACGTATCGCCTACGGTATTTGCTCCTGCGGAGGACACACCTGGAAAACCGTTCTGGTCCAGCGGCGTCGTTGACGACGGACCATCGTAAACGTAGTTTTGCGCGCTGCTGGCCGTAGCCTGAAGCTGCGATATTAGCGAATCCACGCTCATCCCGCGCGAATTCGCGAGTTTTTCAAGGAACTTGCGACACGCCGGGCCGAATTTCTTCTGCGAAATGGCGCACAGCCCTGACTTGGCAGCCTCCATCTTCAGACCAAAAAGGTCGGTGAAACCAGTCGCTCTGTTCCCGACATATGCATAGAAACTGGTTCCATCGCCCCCAAACCCCAGGGGATCTTCCGAGATGAATCTTCCGGCTTGCGGATTGTAGTACCGGGCACGGTTGTAATAGAGATTCGTTTCGGTATCGAACTCGCGGCCCGAATAGCGGAATGGGTTGGTGAGCGAACCCGAGGATGCTGTTTGATTCCCAAAGGAATCGAATGTGTAGGTCTGTGCAAGTGCGCCTGAGGCATTACTCAGAGAAGTGATTGAGCCCAAGCCATCCGCTTGGTAGTAGCTCGTCGCCGAGAACCGCAGCATCGCTAGCGGCTCGTCGATCTGCAGGCCTTGCGAGTATCGGGCGACAATCGCCCCCGCACCATTAGCTTCCTCGATCACATTCGCCGCATCAGTTAGAAGATCAGGTTCTATCTGGAGGCAGCTCATGCTCTTGCTCCGAGCGCGATTATTCTATTCCGCCTTCGTGGTTCTTCTTGCCTCAGGAGTTTTTGCCGCGTCACTTTCCGCTCAACAGCCGAAAG
>Ga0074044_10000474_pt1 | contig 39348 bp, 23 predicted proteins | sample BogForMeECP23OM1_FD_94443 | JGI IMG/M metagenome (GOLD analysis project Ga0074044, IMG submission 94443) | Bog forest soil microbial communities from Calvert Island, British Columbia, Canada - Bog Forest MetaG ECP23OM1 | ecosystem: Environmental > Terrestrial > Soil > Wetlands ...
ACAGGATGATCACGCGGACGTCGTCGTCCTCGTTGGCGTGCGTGAAGGCTTCATCCATTTCCTCGAGCAGCACACGAGACTGCGCGTTGCGGTACTCGGGGCGGGCGAGGATGACCCGCGCGACGCGATCCTGCTTTTCATATTCGATATGCTTGTAGGCCATCGAGTTTCGCCTCCGGCTTCTCTACGCAGATTCTCTGCTTTTCTCTTTTCTTCCAATCGCGTTAAGTCCACAATACCCATCGTCCTTGTTGGCAATTCCGCGACTGTACTATCGTCAACTTATTCCTCAAGACACGGGCAAAGGCTATGGCGCTTTGGAAACCTGATCAGACTTTTTATCCGTCTCCGAAAATGGCGATGGGCGCGCCGCGCGAGAAACTCGCCTACGTCGTGAGCTTCAATCCGACGGCCCAGAATGGCAAGCGCGACGCGCTATGCGTGATGGATCTTGACCCGGCGTCGAAGACCTACTCGCAGGTGGTGGGCCGGACCGAGGTCACCGTCGCGGGCGATGAGCTGCATCACTTCGGATGGAACGCGTGCAGCGCCGCGCTCTGTCCTTACGCGCCGCATCCGCACATCGAGCGCCGCTACCTGATCGTTCCCGGCATCCGTTCGTCGCGCATTTACATTTTCGACACCAAGCCCGACCCGAGAAACCCGCGCATCGTGAGGGTCATCGAGCCCGAGGAGCTTGCGGAGCGCACCGGGTACGCCCGTCCGCACACTATTCATTGCGGCCCCGATGCGATCTACGTCAGCGCGCTCGGCGCGCCCAACGGCGACGGCCCCGGCGGAATTTTCCTGCTCGATCACGAAAGCTTCGACGTGCTCGGCCGCTGGGAAGTCGATCGCGGGCCGCAGTACCTTGCATACGATTTCTGGTGGCATCTTGGCCACGACGTCGTGGTGACCAGCGAATGGGGCACGCCTAACATGATCGAAAACGGCGTGGTTCCCGATTTGCTGCTCGGCGGAAAATACGGCCATGCCCTGCACATCTGGGATTTGCGCAAGCGCCGCCATCTGAAGACGCTCGACATCGGCGCGGAAAACCAGATGGCGCTGGAACTGCGGCCTTCGCACGATCCGACCAAGACCTACGGCTTCGTGGGCGTCGTCATTTCGACCAAGGATCTGTCGGCCTCGATTTGGCTTTGGAGTCGCAAGCGGGACGACGATTGGTCGATTCAGAAGGTAATCGAAATTCCGGCGGAGCCGGCGGACCCTGCCGTGCTGCCGCCCGCGCTCAAGCCGTTCAAGGCGGTGCCTCCCCTCATCACAGATATCAATTTGAGCCTCGACGACCGTTTTCTCTACATCTCGTGCTGGGGCACCGGCGATTTCAAGCAATACGACGTGAGCGACCCGTTCCATCCCAAGCTCACCGGCAACATCCGCCTCGGCGGCATCGTTTCGCGCGGCGCGCATCCGAAGGGCGGCGCGCTGAACGGCGGGCCGCAGATGGTCGAGATGAGCAGGGACGGCAAGCGCATCTATTTCAGCAATTCGCTTTACGGGGCGTGGGACGCGCAATTCTATCCCGAAGGCATCAAGGGATGGGTGGCGAAGGTCGATGCGAGCCCGTCGGGCGGGATGACGCTCGATAAAGAGTTCTTCACGAAGTTCGAAGGCGAGCGGCCGCATCAGATTCGTCTCGAAGGCGGCGACTCCTCGTCCGATTCGTACTGCTATCCGTGACCGGCATCTGGCCGTGGCTGGTGATTGCGGCGTTGGGCGCCTACCACGGTATCGATCCGTCGATGGGCTGGCTGTTCGCGGTGGCGCTCGGCCTGCAGGACCATAGCCGTTCCAAGGTCATCGGAGCGTTGGCACCAATCGCAATCGGTCATCTCGTATCGATCGGCATCGTCGTCGCGATCGTCGCCAGCCTTCGATCGGTCGTCGCGGCTGAATGGCTAAGGCCCGCCGGGGCGCTGGCACTGATCGCGTTCGGCGTGTTCCGTTTCCTGCGTCCGCGGGCGCATCCGCGCTGGGTCGCGATGCGCGTGAATTCCCCGGAGTTGGCGCTATGGTCATTTCTGATGGCATCGGCGCACGGCGCCGGCCTGATGCTCTTTCCTATCCTTCTTCAAATGACGCCGCCCGACGGCACGATGTGCCCGCCGCACAGCATGGCAGCGCTTTGGCAGAGCCACCCGGTCGCACAAGCGATCGCGGTGGTACTGGTCCATACCGGTGCGATGGTGACGGTGATGGGCGCTATCGCGATTCTGGTTTATGAAAAGCTCGGCCTGGCGATTCTGCGCAGCGCCTGGATCAATCTCGACACCATCTGGGCGGGCGCGTTGGTAGCAGCCGGCGTCATTTCGTTCGCTCTTTAGCCGCTGGCCAGGATGCCTTCAAATGCCATCGAAGGCATAGGACTCTCTACCAGCTTTTCGTGAAGGAATTCCGTCGCGCTCGGCTGCAATTACAGCTCGCCTTTTCGTCGGCAGTAGTCGCTCTCACTCGCGGTCCCGCAGGAACTCCGCGGGGCGGGTCACCGCAATCCCATGCACCACTGTGCCATAGAGATGGCCAAAGTGTCGCTTGTCACCCGTCAATAAATAGTCAGCGCGGGCTCGGATAGCCGCCAGCAGAATTGGCGTGTCTTTTGGATCGAGACGCACGGAGTCCGGGAGTGAATTCTCTTGCCTCTCTTCAATCAACCCAACTTGCTCAAGTAGCTGATTTAGCCGTGGCAACGCGACCGGCAGATCCTCGCTGAGGTTCCTTCGTGCTTCCTCAATCGCGTACGACGAACTCAACAATTCCACCCCCTTAACTCGCCAAAGTGCACCCAATCTCGATTTCTCCATATAGGCGGCAGAATACAGAACGTTCGCATCGAGAAAAACGCGTTCTTTGCGTTGGGCTCGCGGCAAGAATCAAGCGCCCGGCGGCTTCAGATGGTCTATTCGGTTGGGGTCGAGACCCATGCGCTTTACCTCGGCGCGCGCACGGCGATAGTCCGCCGCGTTCACGGCATTGTTAAGCAGAAACTCCGCGCGTCGTTCGGGCGTATAGACCTCGACCGGCATCACGACTGCGGGCCGGATCAGAACCCCTTCCTCGCGTTCTTCCGCTACTGCAAAGCTTCCCTCTTCCAAACCAAATCGCCGCCGCAGTTTTGCCGGGATTACTATGGTTCCTCGTCTTCCGATTCTGGTTGCCGCTGACTTCATTTTGTCAGAATCTCTGATTATCAGAGATCATACATGGAATTCCAAACGGTGACTATCGGATTCCAGATATCTTGCCTCCCAGCCCTTGCGGCTTTAATTCACCGCGTTAGCCTGCCAGCATTGAGGAATGCAGCCGTTGCGTCTGCTGCTGGTCGAGGACGAAGAGCGGCTGGCGGGTAATCTGCGCCAGGGGCTCAGCGAAGAAGGTATCGCGCTCGATTGGGTCAAGTCGGCCGAGGAAGCCGAGGCTATCCTTGCGCGCAAAAGTTACGACCTGATGGTTCTGGATATCGGGCTGCCCGGCAAAAGCGGCGTCGACTTCCTGCGCGAGCGGCGCAGGGGCGGCGACTCGACGCCGGTGCTGTTTCTGACCGCGCGGGGCTCGATCGACGATCGCGTGAGCGGGTTGGAAAGCGGCGGCGACGACTACCTGGTAAAGCCGTTCGCGTTCGCCGAGCTCCTTGCACGCATCCACGCGCTTTCGCGGCGGAGGCCGGCGGTACAGACTGCGGTCCTCAGGGTCGGTGATCTCGAGTTCGACGCGGTCAAGCGCCGCGCGCGACGCGCCGACAAAACGATCGCGCTCTCGCCGAAGGAGGCGATGCTGCTCGAATTGCTGATGCGCAGGGTAGGCGAAGTCGTCACCCGCGACATGATCGCCGAAACGGTCTGGGACTCGGGCTACAACGTCTTCACGAATCTAATCGAGGTCTTCGTCAACCGGCTGCGCCAGAAAATCGACGCCGATCCGAAGAACTCGATGATCGCCACAGTCCGCGGCGTCGGTTATTCGATGAAGCGCGCGTGAGGCAAGGCGCGCCGCATTCCACGCGATGAGTATCCGGCTCAGGCTGACGATTTACTGGGCGCTGGTGCTGGGCGGAATCCTGCTGGTCTCCGCCTACGCCGCGCTGCGGCTTTTCGCGCATGAACAGTGGCGGCCGATGGATGCCGCGTTGCTCGAGGAAGCGGACACCAGCGCGCACGAACTGTCCCGAGCCGACGTGCCGCGCGCGATCGCATTCGTGCGCAGCCTGAGCCTGGAACGCGACGTGGGACCACGCCGGCGCGTCCGCCTGGTCGGGGCGCATCGCGTCATCGCCGACTTCGGCGATGACAAAGCCGTCCTGCCGGATATTTCGGTCGATGGCGGCTTTCGCGGCCTTATCACCAGTTCCAACCGGGCGTTTCGCTTCGCGGTGGTTCCGCTGACGTTTCAGGGCGAGCCCGCGATGCTCCAGGACGGAGTCGATGTAACTCCCATCCGCCAGTCCATCGAGCGGCTCCGCAAGACGCTGCTGCTTACGGTGCCGATGGTTCTGCTGCTGTGCGTCGCGGGTGGTTACCTTCTCGCGGGCAGCGCGCTCGCTCCGATTGCGGCGCTCGGAAAATCGCTCGCGGCCATTCAGCCGGGCGACTTGCACCGCCGCCTCCCGACGCCTGCCGTGCGCGACGAAATCGGACGCCTGACGGAGGTGATAAACGCCCTGCTCGACCGGCTCGAACGAGCCTCGGCGACCGAGCGACGCTTCGCTTCCGACGCCGCACACGAACTCCGCACCCCCCTGGCCGTGCTGCGATCGGGACTCGACGTGGCACTCGCGCGCGAGCGTTCACCGGCGGAAAACCGCACCGCGCTCGAGAGCGCGCATCGCGAGGTCGTTGGCCTGTGCAAGATCGCGGAAGAACTTTTGATGCTCGCGCGGTTGAATGGAGAAGTGGCGATCGATCGGAAGCCGATCGATCTCGCGGAGATAGTTGGAGAGGTCGCGGCTGCGGTCGAGCCGCTCGCCGCCGCCAACAATATCGGCCTCCACGCAAACGCGACGGAAAAAACGGTTATCGACGGCAGCGCAACTCATCTGCGCCGCCTCGTAATCAACCTGGTCGACAATGCGCTAAAGTTCACGCCATCGGGCGGCGCGATCGAGATCGGACTCGCCCGCGAGGGCGCCCGCGCGGTGCTTCGCGTGGCCGACACCGGGCTTGGTATCGATCCCGCCGAGTTGCCACTGATCTTCGATCGGTTCTTTCGCGGCGCACACGCCAATGGCGAAGGCAGCGGACTGGGGCTGAGCCTGTGCCGCGAAATCGCGCGGCTTCACGACGGACAGATCAGCGCCGCCAATCGGGCCAGCGGCGGTAGCGAATTCGTCGTGGTGCTGCCGCTCGGATCATCCAGCTCAGCGAGCGCCGGCGCCACCTTCAAGTCAACCTAACCCCTGACCCATCCGGCGCCGCGCAAAAATTCAGGGTCAAAGCTTAACACCCGTTAATTAGGCCGGTAATGCGGGCGCTGATATTTTTCCGTGGATGATGCCTCACATTGCCAGGCGGGTCGTGCTCGCAATCGTGGTCTTCATTCTCACGGCATGCGGTAGCGCCGCCGCGGCGCCGCTCACGCTCGTGGATGCTATCGACCGCGCACTCGCGTTCGCCCCGTCGGTCTCGATGGCCTCGGCAGACCGCGATGTAACCAATGCACGCGCGCGTGAGCAGCGTGCGCCGTTGTACCCGAACGTCACGGCAGGGACCGAGTACTATCAAGCACCCGGCTACAACACTATTGTTACCAATTCGGGTCTTTCCTCCGCGCTGCTCGCACTCAACTATACGGCGTGGGATTGGGGACGGCGGCAGGCGCAATATCGAGCCGCGCGCTATGTCAGCGAGGCGGCCACACTCGGCGTGGCCGCGACGCGCGCCCAGATCGCTTTCGATGTGAGTATAGCGTACTACGACCTGGTGCACGCGCGCCAAGCCGAGCGCGAGCTTTCACGTAACCTGGACAGGCTCTCGCGTTACGTGGCCACGGTCGAGGCGCTGCAAGCCAGCGGCATTGCGATTGCCAACGATGTGCTGAAGATGCGCAGCGCACGTGACTCGGGCGAACTCGCGCTCTCGTCGGCTCGCAATGCGACGCGACGCGCGGTATCCAGCCTGGGATCGCTCATCGGCCAATTCGATCTGGCCGACATCGAAGTGGTGGACATTACCGATATTCCCGGGCTGCCCAATGGTGACATCGCACAGACGCCCGCCCTTCAAGCGGCATCGCGCGCGATTTCCTCGGCCGAGCTGCAGGTTCAGGCCGCCAAGGCTGCCCGCCTGCCTACGTTTCAGATCGCGCTGACCACCGGCTTTCTGGGAGTCAACCCGACGGCGACCGTCAATCATAGCTACGGCGCATCGTATGATGGCATAGTCTCGATGCCGGTGTTCGACGGCGGCGCCATTTCCTCGCGAATCGATCAGGCCAAGGCGAAACAGAACGGCGCCGAGGCGCAGTTCCGGCAGACCCACTATCTCCTCGAACGCCGGCTGAAAGACGCGTCCGTGCGCTACGATGAAGCCCGCGACGCACTCGCTATTCTCGCGCGCGCACAACCGACGGCGGACGATGCATTCGCGTTGGCGTGGACGCGCTTTCTGGGGGGAGGCGGCGCGACCATTCTGGAGGTGCTCGACGCGTATCAGCAGGCGGAGCAGCTGCGAATCGAACGCCTGAACCACCAATTCGTCGCCCGCGAAGCCGCGGCTGAGACGGCGCTGCTCTACGGACAAAGCCGATGAATCGACGCGGTATCGTTCTGGCCGGCGTGCTCATCGCGATCGCGGGTGGATGCCACGCCGCGCCGTCCGCGCGCAGGGGATCGCCTCGGGCGGAACCTGCGCCGGTGATGCTGGTCACCGCCACGCGCGCCACTCTCGCGCCCATGAAAAGCACGCTCCACGTGCTCGGCACTACGGTCGCGACCCGTCACGTGACCATCCGGTCGCCCGCGGCAGGCCGAGTGATGGGAATTAGCATCAAAAATGGCGACGCGATCCACAAAGGCCAATTGATCGGCTACGTCGTCAATCGCGAAATCGAGGCGGCTCGGGCGGGTCTGGCGATCGCGCGCAAGCTCGATCCGCAGGAAGCGGACGCGCTCGAGCAATCCGTCGATCGTCATGACAAGGGCGACGGTATTCCTATCGTTGCGCCGGACTCGGGAGTGGTATTTCACCCGCCGGTGACCAGCGGCCAGATGGTCGCGGACCTCGACCCGATCGCGGAGTTGATGGACCCGAGCAGCGTCTATGTCGAAGTCTCGATCCCGATCGACGAGATTCATCTGATTTCACCCGGCATGCCCGCCACCGTGACGTCGGGACTCGACCCCGGCAACGAATTTTCCACTCGCGTGGCCGCAATGATTCCGAATTTCGATGCCGGCAGCGCGACCGCTCCAATTCGCCTCGACTTCATCGGCGCCAAAAGCATCCACGATATAGGCGCGCCGACCGAGGCCCGAATCGTGACCGCCGTGGTACCGGACGCGATCGTGATTCCTGCCACCGCGCTGTTCCAGGATCTCGGTGAAGGCCGCTACCACGTGTTCGTAGCGGGAGCCGACGGATTGGCGCATCGCGTCGACGTGACGATTGGAATTCACGACGGCACAAACGTGCAGGTGCTCAGCGGCATCAAGGCCGGCGATGAAGTGATCACATCGGGCGGCTACGCGCTTTCCGACGGGCTCCGCGTGCGGATCGCCGGACCGCAGTCGTGAGCCGCACCAACTACACACTCGCGATCCTGGCGGTAGCCGCCGTGAGCATCCTAGGGGTGATTCTCGCATTCAGCATCCCCAGCGCGGTGTTTCCCGAAATGACTTTCAACCGCGCAATTGTCCTTGCGGACAGCGGCGATCTTCCTCTCGACCAGATGCTCGTGTCGGTCACTCGTCCGCTCGAGGAAGCGGCATACGGTGTCACGGGCGTGAGCATGGTCCGCTCGACTACTACTCGCGGCAGCTCCGAAATCGATGTCACCTTCACCGAGTCCGCTGCCGCTGCCACTTCCTTCCAGTTCCTGAACGCCGCGATCGCCGAAGTGAAAGCCCGGCTTCCGGAGGGCACCGACGTGGCGACGCGGCTTCTCACCACGGGGACTTTCCCGATCGTCGACACGAGCATGAGCTCGCGCATGCGGAACCTCGCTGAGCTGACCGATATCGCTTTCCACGATGTCGTGCCGGGCTTCCATCGCATTCCAGGCGTCTACCGGGTGGAGATTGTGGGCGGGAAATACCGCGAGTTCATCGTGCGGCTCGATCCCGCCAGGATGCTCGAGCATCGGCTTTCGCCGCAGGACGTTATCGACGGGCTCGCGAAAGCAAATGTTGTCGCGTCGGCGGGTCGCGTGCTCGATTCACATCGGATGCTGCTGACCGTCGTGACGACCGATGTTCGCGGCGCGCAGAAGCTTGCGGGACTCACTGTAGCCACCTTGGGCGGCGCACCGGTTCACGTGAGCGACCTGGCGACCGTCGAACTCGGCATCCGTGAGGACTATATCCGAACCGCGTCGGAACACGGCCCTGCCGTGCTGGTCAGCATCTCCCGGCAGCCGAACGGCAACACCACGCAAATCGCTCAGCAAGCGCGCGAGCTCATTAGCGGGTTTCGCCAGCGTTATCCGGATGTAGATTTCTCTCTCTCGTATGACCAGTCCGCGCTGGTGAACGAATCGTTTCAAAGCGTGCGCGATGCGATTGTACTTGGCCTCGCGCTCGCCGTTCTGATCGTGTTCGCGTTTACCCGAAGCTTCGCCAGCGCCGCAGTCGCTGCGATCGTGGTTCCATGCACCATCGCGATTACTTTCGCGATGATGAAAGCGGCCGACCTGACCTTCAACATGATGACCTTGGGCGGGCTCGCGGCGGGAATCGGGCTCTTTATCGACGATGCCATCGTGATGATCGAAGCGATTCATCGCGCGCGGTCGAGTGGTGCGGCAACTCGCCAGGCGATTCCCGCTGCTCTCGCGAAACTGTCGCGCGCGCTGATCGCTTCCACACTCACGGTGATCGTGGTTTTCGTTCCGCTCGTGTTCTTGAGCGGCGTGACGGGAGTCTTCTTTCGTGCCCTCGCTATCACGCTTGGAACAGGACTCGTGGTCTCGCTCGGGTTGGCGCTCTACTTCACCCCGGCGCTCGAGATGGTGTTCGAACGGATTCGGCGCCCGAGCCGAGCGGCCGGGCGGGTGTTCGACTTAATCACGGATTTCTACGTTCTGACGCTGCGGCCCTTCGTGCGGCTCCCGGTACTGGCGATCGTCGCCGCGGCCGGCGCGATAGTGCTGGCGGTTCTTCTCTACGAGTCCGTGGGTACCGACTATTTGCCCGAACTCGACGAGGGCGCTTTCATTCTCGACTACCTTACCCCTCCGCAAAGCACGCTCGCCGACACCGATGCTCTAATCGGTCAAATTCAGCAGGTGCTTCTGACTACGCCCGAAGTGGCGGCATTTTCGCGCCGCACCGGTACGCAACTCGGATTTTTTCTCACTGAATCGAATCGAGGGGACATGTCAGTACGGCTGAAGGGGGACCGCAACCGCTCCATAGATGATGTCGTGGAATCGGTTCGTGATCGAATTCTGGCCACCGTTCCCGGTGTGAATATCGAATTCTCGCAGATGCTGCAGGATCTGATCGGCGATCTTTCCGGAGTGCCGGAACCAATCGAAGTCAAAGTCTTCGGCGCCGACCAGAAGCAAATCGAGGAGACTGCGCGCCGCGTTGCGAACGAGTTGCGGACGATTCCCGGGCTGGTCGACGTCTTCGATGGGGTAGTGCTGAGCAATCCTGAACAGGAAGTGATCGTCGATGAGGCATCCGCCGCGCGCTACGGACTCACCGCGAGCGATATCTCTACGAATTTGCGTTCCGTTATCGAAGGCAAAGTCGCCACCAACCTCATAGCCGGTGATCGACTCGTGGGCGTGCGCGTGCGTTACCCCGATTCATTTCACCTGGATTTGAGCTCGCTGTCCGAGGTGCTGCTTCACACTGCAAGTAATGGGCACGTGCCGCTGTCGTCCGTCACGCGGTTCGGTTTTCCGGTCGAGCGCACCGAGATGGATCGCGAGCGGCTGCGGCCGGTGGTGCATGTGACCGCCCGACTCGCGGGAGTCGATTTGGGCACTGCCATGAACCAGGTCCGGCGACGGCTAGGCACGATGGCGCTGCCCGCCGGAGTCTCTATCGAGTATGGCGGCCTCTATGCCCAGCAGGAGGCAGCATTTGCACAGCTCTCTATGGTGTTGATCGCCGGCACGGTCGCGATGTTTCTTATTCTCGTCTGGGAGTTCGGCCGCCTCGCGCCAGCCCTGGGATGCCTCATCGCGGCAATCTCATGCCTGGCGGGAAGTTTCGTCGCCCTCGATCTGACCGGCATAACGCTCAACATTTCATCGTTCATGGGAATCATCATGGTCGCCGGCATCACGGCAAAGAACGGCATACTGCTGCTCGATCACGCCGAGCGCGATGTGCAGGCTGGCATCGCGCCCAGGGACGCCCTGCTCGCGGCCGCGCGCATCCGCCTGCGGCCGATCCTGATGACCACGCTCGCGACGGCTGCAGGCCTGTTTCCGCTGGCGCTCGGACTCGGCGCGGGTGCCAAAGTGCAGCAGCCCTTGAGCGTCGCCGTGATCGGCGGCCTCGCTTTCGCGATGCTGCTATCGACGCAGTTGGCCGGCGGCATCTATCTGTTGGGCACACGTCAACGCGCGTCCTAAAGAAAGGCCACAGGCTGGAAGCCTGTGCTACTTTGTAGTCCGATCCCTGTGGGACAGGCTCCCAGCCTGTGTGGTTTGCGATCCTAGTTCCAACGGCGGAGCGGTCTCCTGGGCACTCGTATGTGTGTTATGATTCGCCTTCCGGCTCGGCCGACGTTTGCGAATGGAATCCACACCTATACGACCCGAACGAAGCGGACTGCCGGCAAAGCTGCTGAGGTTCGTGGTCAACGCCCTGCGCTACAGCGCGGGCGAGATCCAATCGATCGCACCCGCGCTGTTGTTTTTCCTGGTCGGCTTCCTGGTGGTCTTGCTGGTGATCAAACTATTCCTGGCGCAGTATGCGATTGGTTTCTCCCCTTTTTCCGAAGCCGTCATCGGGGCGATCTTCGCGGCAAAGGCGGTCCTGGTCCTCGACCATCGCGACTACGCGAGACTCCGCCACTTTCCGCGGGTGTACGCGGTGGTGTGCAAGACAATCATCTATGTCTTCGCGGTGCTGGTCTTTGGAGTAGTCGAGCGAGTGATCCACGGCTATCGCGAGACCGGATCGCTTGGCGCGGGCATACGCTTCTTTTTCCATCGCACTAATCGCGATCGCTTTTTCGGAACCCTCCTCTGCGTTGCGATCGTGTTCGGCGCGTATTTCGTCATCCGCGAAGTCGAACGCATGACCGGTAAGGGCTCGATGTACGAACTCTTCTTTCGCCGGCCCGCGCGCGTCAATAAGTCGGCGTTCGGCGCACCAGCCAACAAGTCCGCCGTCGGCTGAAGTTCGCGCTGATGTGAGCGATGAAGCGGCGCCTGATCGCCTTGCTGATCATCGTCGCATGCGACGGATGCGCCGGCACTCCCCGCTTGCCCCCGCCCAGCCAGATGGTTCCCCCGCTGGCGAGCCCGCAACGGCCTCACGAAGACTTTTCGATCCAGTACAATCCCGACGTGAGCAGGCCCGGCACTCCGCGCGCCGACGTCGAGACGGTCCTGGGCCCGCCCAACGCAACGCAAGCGATGGCGGACGGACAGATCGATGCTATCTATGCGTTTTTCCCCGACGGTGGAAAATTCGTGAATCCCGACCCTACCAGCCAGATAGCAGCCTCATTTTTCACCCATCGTGGTCCGATTGCCGCCGCTCCGAACCAGCTCGACCTTGACCAAAGCGAGCTGACGTTCTACCACATCCGCTACCGTTCCGACGGAACGGTCATGATGGTGGTTGGGGACAGGCCGAAGCAGGAAGCGATGCCGGCCGAGTTCTGATTCGCTTCGGCGGCAGGACCGCGTCCTAGCATTCAGCGCTAGGCGAATTCGATGAATTCCTTGCGTTGGCGCGGAGCGATTCCGGGCCTGATCTGCCGGATTGCGGCGCCAAACGCTAGCAGCCACGCATCGCGTCGCTGACCAAACTGAACGCTGTGTTCGGCAGTATTGCGCAGTCTGAAGACATGTTTTCTGCCTAGACCGTGCTTTTCATGGGTGATGGAAATCAGATCCTCGAGCGGAAATGCAAAGACGATTTTCCGCCCTCTGAAGAGCTGACCGAAAATGGTCCCAAACGGGAGTCGCGGTTTCCGGCAGAATACAAAGCGCCGAGTGGTCAGATAGCCGTGTCCTTCCACGATGCTGATCCGTCCCCGCACGTGCACGACGTAGCCGTGCATCCGGAGCATCTCGCCTTCACAAAGCTCGAATTTCTGACCCGGCAACTGCGCGTTGTTCATGTATGAGCTCCAGGTCGTCTCCACATCCCTGCTCCGCTCCTCGCACGAACTATTCCACGCCGATCCTACGCTGACGAATGTTGCATCCCGTCTAAGCCTGCATGATCGAATTAATATTCGTCGCGGCGGGAGACCTTTGATGTTCAGCGAGGCCCTTGAGAAGATAGAACGCGGCGTCGAGGCCGTAGGACTGCCCGGCCGATGTCGACCCGGTGCAACGGCTGCTTTGGTCCGTAGCGCTCGCAGCGTTTCCGATCGCCGCGCCGCAGATGGTGTTTCTGCTGAGCGGCAAGGAACCGGCTGATTTGGCGCTCCGGCGGCCGCGTGTGTGCTTATTGCGCTGTACGGGCCGTCAGCTTTCCGTCGCGAACGGGGAGACGCCTGACGCGGCCACTAAGCGCACCGCTGAGAAATAATCCTTTAAACGCGCTTGGTTATTTTGAGTGAGAGAAGAATGAATCCGCAAGCAGCAATCGACGTTCCCGTCCTGGTAGTCGGCGGAGGGCCGACCGGCATGATGATGGCGGCCGAAATCGCGCGTCGCGGCATTGGTTGCCGCATTGTCGACAAGACGCCGCACGCGTCCAAGCTTTCCAAGGCGTTGGTCATTCACGCGCGCACGCTCGAGATTTTCGAGAACATCGGGATTGCGGACCGATTCGTCGACGCAGGGGTCAAAGCGCACGGCGGAAGCGTCTATGCTAGCGGCAAGCGCATCCTTCATTTTTCGTTCGACAACCTGGCCAGCCGTTACAATTTCGCGCTGATGCTGCCGCAGGACGAAACCGAAGCGCTGCTGGAAAGGCATCTCGAGGACCTCGGACTCAAGGTCGAGCGCTCGGTGGAACTGGTCGGCCTGGCACAGACCGCCGATGCGATCACGGTCACGCTGAAGCATTCGGACGACCGCGAGGAGCAATGCCGCGCCGAATACCTGATCGGTTGCGATGGTGCGCATAGTGCCGTGCGCCACGCGCTGAACCTCGGCTTCGATGGCGCGGAATATGAAGAGAATTTCGCGCTCGCCGACATCCGGATCGACTCGAGCATGCCGGATGACGAGATATGCGGCTTCGCCAGCGAAAAGGGACTCGTCTTTTTCTTTCCGATCACGCATGGCCGCTATCGCATGATCGCCGATGTGGATGCGGAGCGCCCCGGCGGCGAGCCGAAGCTCGAGGACCTGCAGAAGATCGTCGACGAGCAATGCCACATCCCCGCGCGTCTGCACGATCCAAAATGGATGGCGTATTTCAAAATCCATCGCCGCCAGGCCTCCGCTTATCGCGCCGGCCGTGCGTTTCTGGCCGGCGACGCCGCGCATATCCATTCACCGGCCGGCGGTCAGGGTATGAACACGGGGCTTCAGGACGCATACAACCTGGCGTGGAAGCTTGCGCTCACGATGAAAGGACTGGCCAAGCCGGCGCTGCTCGACAGCTATGGCGCCGAACGACACGCGGTCGGGCGCGCGGTTCTGAAATTTAGCGACACGATGACAAGGGTCATGGAACTTCGAAACCCGGTCGCCGCGAGTATCCGCAATCGGCTTGCACCGGTCCTTTCGGGCTCCGATATGTTTCGAGACGCCGCCACGCGCCGCGTGGCCGAGCTGGAAATTAATTACCGCGAAAGTCCGATTGTCGGCGAATACCACGAGGGCCTGTTCGCATCGCTCGCGTCTTTTGGCGGCACTCCGCGCGCCGGCGATCGAGCGCTGGATGCTGAAGGTCTGCGCCTTCGCGATGGTAAATCGGCCCGGCTCTTTGAATTGCTGCGCGGCAACGATCACAAGCTGCTGCTATTCGGCGGCGCCCGCGCCGGAGCATCGGAGTACGCCGCGCTGGCATCGACGGCTAAACAGATTACCGACAAATACCAGGGCAACGTAACCGCCTATGTCATCGCAGGGGGCAACCAACCCGACGCTACTGCGGGATGGAGCGGCGGCGTGATCATCGACGACACCGACGCACTCCATCGCGCGTACCAAGCCGTGTCGTCGTGCGCCTACATTATTCGCCCCGATGGCTACGTCGCATATCGGTCATTCCCGGCGGACGCGGCGCATCTGATGGAATACCTGGGGCGAATCTTCGTGTGATGCTGTCCGGCTTGGTCCCTCGCCCCCTTCCCTCGAAATAGTGGCTGCTCCAAGCATCTTCGCTAATGCGCTAGATTAAGGACCGTCATAAGAAGCGTTACCGAGGACTATCCGCGATGGGAAACGTCATTTCCGACGCCGCCGCCTTCGAGCCCCGTGCCCGTGCCGCAGTGGGCACTATCGATTACGCACGTACCGCTAGGATTCCCTGGTATGTATGGTGCCTGACGGCGGCGATCACTTCCCAGGCGATCGGCGGCTATTGGGATATCTCGTGGCATATCTCGATCGGCCGCGACACTTTCTGGACTCCCGCGCACATGATGACCTACCTGGCCGGTGTGCTTGCGGGCATCGCCAGCGGCTATGCGATCCTCGCGACCACTTTCGGATCGTCGGACAGCGCTAAAGACACCTCCGTTTCGGTGTGGGGATTTCGCGGACCGCTCGGATGCTTCATGGCGGCCTGGGGCGGAATTGCGATGCTCACCTCGGCGCCCTTCGACAACTGGTGGCACGCCGCGTACGGACTCGACGTCAAAATCGTCAGCCTGCCGCATTCGATGCTGGCGTTCGGCGAGGCGATGATCAATTTCGGCACGGTGATCCTGGTCTGCGCCCACGTGAATCGCGCCGCGGGAGCGTATCGGGAGAAACTCAATTGGCTCCTGCTCTATAGCGGCGGCATCGTGACTTTCGGCTCGGCGCTGTTCATCCTGGAGTCGACGCCGATGGAGATGATGCACAGTGCCCGGTTCTACGAGTCGGTCGCCAGGGCCTTTCCGATCGCTCTGATTGCGATCTCCTGCGTATCGTCATCGCGATGGCCCGCCACCACGATGGCGGCGATCTACATGGGACTGTTCATCGCGGGCCTGTGGATCTTTCCGCTGTTTGCCGCGGCGCCGAAGCTCGGGCCGGTTTACCAGTCCATCACGCATATGGTGCCGTTGTGGTTCCCCGTGCTGCTGATTGTGCCTGCCATCGCGCTCGACGTACTGCGCCGGTTGATGGGCAAGCGATGGGGCCGCTGGCAGGCGGGCCTGGTCGCGGGATTCGTGTATATCTTCGCGTTTGTCGCGGCACAGTGGCCGTTCGCGGACTTTCTCATCTCGCAAGCGGCGCGCAACCGGATTTTCGGAACCATCTATTTCGGGTACTCCGACCCGGCCAATCTCCTCTACAACCCGTACCATTTCATGGCGCATGAGGGTCCTGGCGAGTTCGCGTTCGGAATGGCGCTTGCGCTGCTGTTCTCGATTGTCTTCTGCTCGATCGGAATGGCGATCGGAAACTGGCTCAGGACCGTGCAGCGCTGACGCGAGACGGTGATGGCGCGTTTTCGACCCGGACAAATGCGACACCCGGCTGCAATTGCGTTCGCCGCCGCGATCGTCCTGTGCGCGGCTCCCGCTTTCGCGCACGTCGGCAGCCCCGATGTTTTCTACGAGGGCAATGCCGGACCATATCATCTGTTCGTGACGGTGATGGTTCCGCAGGTGATTCCGGGTGTCGCTGACGTTCAGATTCGCACCGACTCGGACGACGTCCGCAAGATCAGCACCGCGGTCACCAGGCTGAGCGGCCCCGGGTCGCAATACGCGCCCGTTCCGGACGTCGCCGTGCGATCGCCGGTGGACCCGCATTTGTTCACCTCGAGCCTGTGGCTGATGGAGTATGGCTCGCTACGTGTACTGCTCAAGGTAAGCGGCACGCATGGCGATGCGGAAATGTCGGTGCCGGTCGCATCGTTCGCCCGCCGGAACCTCGCGATGCCGAAATGGCTCGGCGCAATCCTGCTGGTGCTGGCAGCCGGGCTGGCGCTGGGCGCGATCTCGATTATCGGGGCCGCCGCGCGCGAAGCGCGTCTCGCGCCCGGCGTGGGGGTCTCTCACGCGGCGGTGCGCACCGGGCGGATCGCCATGATGGTGACGATGGCGATCGTCGCGGCGATTTTCTACTTCGCATTCGAGTGGTGGGACTCCGATGCGCGCAACTACGCGCGAATCGCTACGCTCTTCAAGCCGCCGCCGATAACCCTGACTTTCGACGGCCCGGATCGATTGAGAATACAAGCCGCGGATTCACCGTGGGCGAAGTACAAGGTAATGGACACGCTCATTCCCGACCACGGGCATTTGATGCATCTGTTCCTGGTGCGCACACCGGCGTTCGATCGTTTCTGGCATCTCCATCCGGTTCACAACGCCGACGGCAGCTTCGACCTGCAGCTGCCGCCGCTCGATGCGGGACACTACGACGTGTTCGCCGATGTAGTCGACCAGAGCGGCTTTCCGTGGACGCTGGTGGGCGCTATCGATCTGCTGCGGACAAGAGGCGGCTCGCTCACCAGCGACGATTCGGGCGGATCGTTCGTCTCCATCAACGGCGCAACGAAGGAATCGACCGATACTCTCGCCGACGGCACGCGCGTCGTATGGCAGCACGGCGCGTTGCAGGCGAACACGCCGATGATTCTGCACTTCAGCGTTCAGAACCCGAGCAGTGCGCCTGCGACGGATCTAGAGCCATATATGGGCATGGTGGCGCACGTAGAAATCGTCAAAAGCGACCTCAGTGTATTCGCGCATATCCATCCGTCCGGATCGGTGCCGATGGCCTCGTTGATGCTGGCCAGCAACGATGCGGTAAAAGGCGGCGCCATGTCGATGCCGGGGATGGTCATGCCGGACGGCAGCAAGATGCAGATGGCGGAGAAGCTCTCGCCGGAGCTTTCGATGCCGTACGGCTTTCCGAACCCAGGCTTGTACCGGATCTTCGTTCAGTTCAAACGCGCAGGAAAAATCGAGACCGCCGTCTTCGACGCGCAAGTACGATGACTATCCTTCTGTCAGCGAGAGCCGTGCCGCTCAGAGGAGCGCTCGTCGCTCAATGGGCGTGCGGAACAGAGCTGTGCTGGCGGCTGCGGCGGAACCCGAGGTACATCAATTCCGCCGAAACGCTCCACAGTGCCATCGATGCCACGCTGTACACCCACGGTGAAACGTTCTGGATCGCGTCGAGCCACCCCGAAGGGGCGAACGACAGCGCCGCGAGCCATACCGTGATCGTAATCGCGAACCCGCCCATCAGCGCGGCGAGCTTGTCCTTTTCGGCCACATCCACCTCTTCCTCGCACTCCGGTACCCTCGACAGGTCGCTGGTCGCCGCCATTCGAGCCACGCGGGTTTTTTCTTCGTGATCTGGATGGAGGGCCGGGTTTCTGCGCTGCGCGCGAATAATAAGCGCATATGAGATCGCACTAGTGATTGCCCAGGCCGCAAGCGAGACTGGTCCGTAAAACCAGATCGAGTAATTACCGAGCGAAGCGATCCAATCGGGCGTGAAGGCTTCCGCCGCCAGCCAGACCAGAATTACAATCGCGAGCCCCGCGCTCAGCGCGGCTACGCGCTCTTTTTCGTGAGTGCGATGCATCGTGCGGCCATCAGTCTCAAGACCCCGGATCGCTCTTGGCCATCAGCGGCCGAATAATCTCTCCTTCGGTTGCCGCCTGACCGAGACCCAGTGCCACGGTCTCGTCGCCCTTGAGCCCGCGGGAAACCTCGCAGGCAATGCCGTCGTCGAAGCCGAGCTTCACGTTAACGAGGTGGATTCGATTGTCCTGCACGATCGGTACGTAGACCTGATTGTCCATGAAGATCAACGCCTGGTCGGGAACCCTCGGTGCTCCGTTGCTAGCTTTCACCGTGATCGCGACGTTAGCGAACATCCCGGGATACAGCGACAGGTCATCATTCGGCAAATCAACTTCCAGGAGCATCGTGCGCGTGGACTGATCGAGAGCGCTCGGGTGGCGCGTGATCGATCCCTGGTAGTCGCGGTCAGGAAATTCACCCACCGTGACTATCGATTTGTCGCCGTCGTGCACAAACGGCGTGAAAGTCTGCGGCAGATAGACGTAGACCCTGAGCGGCTTCAGGGTCGCAATTTGGAAGACGGCCGGATTCGTCGTGCCGGCCGCGGTAGCGGTCGCAACCAGCGCCCCGGGATAGAGGTTGCGCACCGTGATCATTCCATCGAACGGCGCATACACGCGCTCGTATTGTTGCGTCGCAACGAGAGACTGCCAGCTCGCCAGGTCCGCCAGCATCGTCTGATGGCTTTCATCGGCCTGTTGCAATGAGATGACCGCTTGCGACACGAGCACCTGATAACGATCGTCGGTAATTTTCGCCAGCACGTAGGTCGCCTTGGCGTTTCTGACCTGCTGATCGGTCTCGGGCGATTCCACGGTGGCAACGAGTTGGCCGGCGTTAACGCGCGCGCCCTTGTCCACGAACATGTCTTTGATGTAGCCGGAAATCTTGGCGTAGATCGGTGTCTCGTAGAAGCCGTGAATTTCGCCAGGCAGGCTTATCGATCGGGTGCCCGTGTCGTCCTGCAACTTGGTGACCAGCACGACGCGGCCCTGCTCCACTTCCTTTTGCAGATCGTCGCGCTGGCTGCGGATGGAAAGATCGTGCGCCAGCACTATTCCTCCGGCGATGATAACCGCGACGACCGGAAGGGCAACCCATTTGAGGTAAAAGCCCGCACCGCTGGCTGGCGTGGTTGTAATTTTCTCAGCCATCAATGTCCCCCGAATAGCCCGCCGTCGCGATCATCACATCTGCTCCTCCTTGGCGGCTTCGGTCTGTGCGAGAGTCCGGCGCATCTGCGCATCGCGCTGCAGCTTGCTTACGCGGGTGCCACCTACGAATGAGTACACGATCGGGATGACGAGCAGCGTCATGAAGGTCGCGGCGATCAGGCCACCAATGACCGCACGGCCCAGCGGAGCATTCTCTCCGCCGCCAGCACCCAGTGCCAGCGCCATCGGCAGCATGCCGAGGATCATCGCAAGTGCCGTCATCAACACCGGTCTGAGGCGGGTCGCACCGGCCTCGATCGCGGCGGTAATCGGATCGACGCCTTCTTTCTCCATGTATTCGTTGGCGAACGTGATGAGCAGATTTCCGTTGGTGGTCGCGACTCCGACCGACATGATTGCGCCCATGAGCGATTGTACATTCAGCGTGGTGTGCCAGATCACGAGCATCCAGAGCACGCCCGCAAAGGCTCCTGGCAGCGCCATCATGATCAACGCAGGGTCGAGCCACGACTGGTAATTTATCGCCATCAAAATATACACGAGGACCATCGCGAGAATGAGCCCGCGGCCCAGCCCGCCGAACGCCTCGAACATCGCCTGGCTCTGGCCGAGAATGTGAACAGTCGTCCCGGGGGGAACCCCTTGGAGTTCTTTGATCGCCTTCTGCACGTCGGCCGTGACGCCGCCGAGATCGCGGCCCTCGACACCGCAGTTGACGTCCACCACCGGCAGGACGTTCATGTGCGCGACACCGATCGGCGTGACGGTGTGCTTGTAGGAAGTGACATTGGATACGAACTGGGTCTGCGCACTGTCGCCGTTGTTGGTGTTCGCGTTCAGCGGCGTCTTCAGGACTTCAGCGATTGAATTGACCACGTGCTGCGGCGTCTGCACCGCAACGCTGTAGTTGACCCCAGTCTCCCAATCGAGCCAGTTGTTGGGCGTCGACACGACGCTGGAAGCCAGCGAGTCGAGCAAATTCTGCACCACCTGGTTTTCCGAAAGTCCCATCTCCAGCGCCTTGCTCCGGTCAACATCCAGCCTGAGGGTCGGGTAGTCGAAGACCTCTGGAATGCGCACGTCGACGATGCCGGGAATCGCCTGAACCTTGGGCAGCAACTGGACGGCAAGTTTATACGACGAGGCAGCGTTCAGGCTTTGAAACTGGATATCGATAGGAGCGGACAGGCCAAAATTGAGTACCTGGCTGGTGATGTCCGCCGCCTGCGAATAGATCTGCACGCCGGGCATCCGTTCGTTCACAGCTTTGCGGATCTTGTCGATATATCCGAGGCTCGGATGATGTTTTTCGGAGAGCTGGATTTGCAGGTCCGCGTCCTGCGGGCTGATGGTGTCGGTCTGGTAGAAAAGCAGCGCCCAGTAGATCGGCAATCCGATGTTATCGGTCATGATCTCCAGTTCGCCGGGCGGAATGACCTCACGAACGATCCCCTCCACCCGCGCCAGGAGCCGTTCGCTCTCCTCCAGCCGGATTCCGGGCGGGACTCGCACGTGCAGCTTTATCTGACCCGCATCGACATACGGAAAAAAGTCTTCGCCTACCGCTGCGAACAACAGTAGCGAAGACAAGACGACCGCGGCGATGCAGGCGAGCACGAGCCCCCGATGGTGCAGCGCGGTGGTGAGACCGCGCTTATATCTTTCCTTAAAACGCTCGAACCCCTTGTCGAAACGCTCCAGGTAAACGCCGATTCGACCGCCGATTCCATGTTCGTTGGGATCTTCGGGCAGCAGGTTTATCGCCATCGTGGCGACCAGGGTGCGCGAGAGCAGATACGACGTGAGCATCGCGAAGATCACGGCCATCGCCAAGGGCGTGAACAAATACTTCGACACGCCCTGAAGCATCACGACCGGTGAGAACACAATACAGATGCACAGGGTGCCGACCAGTGCGGGCATCGCGATCTGGTGCGCGCCATCGAGAATCGACACGGCCAGCGGCTTGCCCATCGCGTGGTTGCGATGGATATTTTCGACTTCGACGGTCGCGTCATCGACCAGCATGCCGACCGACAGCGCCAGGCCGCCGAGCGTCATGATATTGATCGTCTGTCCGGTGACATGGAGCGCGGCGATCGAGGTCATGATCGCGAGCGGAATCGACGTGATCACGATCAGCGTGCTGCGCCACGAACCCAGAAAGATGATGGTCATGATACCGACCAGCACCGAGGCGATGAAAATTTCCTGAAAGACGTCGATCAGCGATTCCTTGACGAACTCCGACTGATCGAAAGCCAGAAAAATCCTGGTGCCTTTGGGCGCCAGCGCATTGATGCGCGGAATGACCCCTTTTACATCGTTAGCGACGTTGAGCGTCGAAGCGGATGCGAGCTTGAGCACGTAGCGGAACGATGCGCGCACCCCGTTGACCCGCGCGATATTGGTCTGGACCGCGTAGGTGTCGCTCGCGTGCGCGACATCACCGACGAACACGGTCGCGTTGTTCTGATACTTGATCGGCATCTGGTTGAAGTCGTCGACGTGGATCGGGCTGCCGTTGAGCGTGACCACGTACTCGTAGTTGCCGAACTTGGCGGTGCCGCCGGGCAGGATCACGTTCGAGGTTTGGAGCGTGTCGAGCACGTCCTGCGGCGAAATGCCTTTCGCATAGAGCCGGCCCGGATCGAGATTCAGCATCACCTGCCGCTCCGCGCCGCCGAACGGCGCGGGGCTCTGCACCCCCGGCAACGTGAACAGAAACAGCCCTACGAAGTTGAACATGTAATCGTAGAGCTGCATTTCGCTCAGCGTCTCGCTGGTGCTGATGACGTCGAGGATCGGGACGTTGGTCGCGTTGAAATCGAGAATCGTCGGCGGCGCGATCCCCTGCGGCAGACTGTTCTTGATCGCATTGGTGACCGCGGTAAGCTGCGCGATTGCGAGCGCGGTGCTGGCGCCCTGCTGGAAATAGATCTTGATAAGCCCGATGCCGATCATCGAGTTGGACTGGATGTGATCGACGCCGGTGACGGTCTGCGAAGTGGCGCGCTCGGTGAGGTTGACGATCCGCTTTTCGATCTCCGGCGCCGACATTCCGGGGTAGTACCAGACCAGGTTCACTTCCGGCATGTTGACCGCCGGAAAGATGTCCTTCGACATCGAGAAGAAGGAGTACAGCCCGAACAGCATCATCAGCGCCGCCATCGCGACGATGGTGACCGGACGCCGGAGGGCAAGGGCAACTATCCACATATGATGACGATTATTCTCACAACGCTGGGGGATCGCTCAGCACGCTAATAAAAGCCTGCGCCTGCGGGAGAGTCAAACCACATAAGCCAACAAGATCGTATCGGCTGCGGCGCATCAGCCCGATGCCTTTCGTTGAGACTTCATGACGCGCAATCCCCCAGGCCTTTAGTACCAGGCGTGTGCGACGATCACTGCCGCGGGAGCGCTGGAGGTTCGGAGCCGGCGAAGCGGCCGCGGCAGAATACCTTCGCGCCCTTGGGAAGCTCGGTGATCGCGCTTCTCACCGCGGCCAGGGCTGCGTCCGATTCGAACGTGACCTGGCCAGCACGGTCGGTGATGCCGAGGTCGCGCCACAGCTTCGCCAGGTCAGGGTCCATCGGCGCATCCTTCATGCGATCATAGAGTTGCATCATCGCTGGAACACCAACCGCATCGTCCGCAACCTTGAGCGTGCGCGTCAAAGGCCAATCTGCTTCGATGTTGCCACCCGCATCGACGATGCCGCGCAGGGCGTCCTGCAATCCCAAGCGATTGTGCGTCCGCCGGCGAATGTCGACGTCAGCCAGCGTGCAATAGAGCGCGCCGCCCCAATAGGTGCGGCCCCAGGTGTGAGTATTGTCGAGGCCTTCGTCGCCGGAATCAGGCATTCCCCTGGGAAGTCCGTCAACCAGGTCGCCCCACACTTTTTCAGGGCGCAGATCGCCGATCTGAGCGCGTGCGACCGGCTCAACGTAAGTCGCGATACCCTCTTCGATCCAATGATGCTGGCGCGGGACCGATGGAAACGCGAGATGAACCATCTCGTGAGTGAGAATCCAATCGTCGCGTAAGTCCGATTCGGTGGCGTATTGACCGATGCTCACCATAATCTCCGCGCCGCCGTCCGCATCGGTACGTCCATGCAGCACACCGCGGCGTTCTTCAATTGGCACAATCGACAGACGTAGATGATGCACCGGAAAGCGGCCGTAGTAGGTGGCCACGGCGCAAGCTGATTCATTGATCCATCCGAAGACTGACGCAGGGGCCAGATTCAACGAACCATCCTCGAAAGTCACGCTGATAGTCGCATCGCCAATTGAGAGCGAGTGGCCAGGCAACTTTGCAGCGCGAGCGAACGTAACCAGAACAAATGCCTGCGCCACCAGAAAGATCGAAAAGAGCACCAGGACACCCACCAAGACAGCGCAAGCTCCAACGGCGGGAGCGCTTCTTCGCTCTTCTATCATTCCGAACCGAGGGCTAGGGCTGCGCCGCCGCGGAGTACCATCGCCCAACACTCTACCGGACAGGATGTTCCGGGTGTATCCAGAAAGAAGCTGAAGGTAACGCCGATGTCTTCACAGCAGTTTTCTTTAGGGTCCGGTCCGTTTCACGAAGCCGCGATCAAGGCAGGCGTCACCGTAATAACGGCCAGGCGCCCGCGGCGCTTGACGTAAACTCGGCGCCGACCGTATCTTCGGGTCGCTGATCTGGCTGAGATTCCCGCTCATTTCACTTTCGCAAAAGTTGCGAAGGCCAATTGGGGGAAACGGTGCGCAAAAGGCTATTCGCGTCGGTCGCGTTGTGTCTTGTGCTCGCCCTGGCCGCAGGGCGAGCATCGTCGCAGGAAGACCCTCCGGAAACACCGGATCTCAATCAATCTCTGCCGCCCGACCCTGGAGATGTCGGATACCAAAGCGCTCTGGACAGCGATCTAAGCTGCACGTACCCGGAATCGATCGATCCGAGCAGTCTCGATCAGGCCAACGCTACGATGATGAGTCTTCCGACCTCACCGTCGGACGCGCAGGTTTCATCCACTGCGGCCAACGTCGCACCTATCCAGAATTCCACCGCCGATCCCGTTTCCGGCGACGGCGAATTCGCGATCCACAAGACTCATCTCAGTTTCCCTGGCAACGGCATAAACTACGAATTCACGCTCAACTATCGCAGTCGTATCGATCATCAAACGCCCGCCGGTTTCGGATGGTCCCACAATTACGATCGCCATATCGAGGACCTCTCGCCTACCGGCACACCGGATTGCGAGGGAGACGTCTATTACGTGTCCGATCGGATGGAACGGATTACGTTCAAACCTAACGGGACTACCGCCGACCCAAACGTCACGGTGTACAAGCCTGCCACTGATGCGCCGCTAATTTTGGAGAAGCATCCGAACGATACTAGCTACTACATTCTCAGGGACGGTTCCGGCCTGACGTATCATTTCAAGAGTTCGCAGCAGGCCGGAACCTACCTGCTTTACAAAATCGCCGATCCGACCGGAAATGCGATTTTCATCTACTGGGACGACTCGATTAAGAACGGCGACGGCGGCATCGTGACTAAAGTCATCGATACCGACGGACGCACCTTTTACTACAACTACGACCTGCAAACCGGCCAGATTATCCCCGACAGCGTAGCCGTGGATGCCGGCGAGAACTGCGCGCCAATCACGACCGGCGGCTACACCTATCCGGACTATCAATGCATCGCCGCGGCCCAACAGGCCGCGCGGATGGGCACCTTTGCGATCCTCAAGTGCATCAGTACGAAAGAGAACGATTGCAGCGCTCCGCTTGTCAGCCTCCAGCATTCGCCGCCCGATCCGGGCACGGAGTTCGACCTGACCGGAGTTCTGGACGCGGACGGTAACGGTCCAACCTTTTCATACTACAACCAGCCTGAAGTTGCCGACTACATCCCGGACGAGGAGCTGGTTTCCTCCTGCCACACGATTTGCGACACGAAAGCGATCGCCACCGACTGGTCGTGCCACAATCTGGATCGATGCGGCGATCCGGGAATCCAGGATGCCGTGACCAATCTGTGCGCTGGAGTCGGCGATCGGCTCCTGGTCCAGATCGAATCCGACCCCAACAATATTCTGAACGTTATACCGACCACATATTCGTGTACCACATATGGGATGCACGCCTGTGGAGATCCGGGCGGCAATTGCTATTCGCAGAATTGGTACACAGATCATTACGGGCATTGGTATGACGTCTTTCAAACTTCCTATAAGTGCCCCTATGACGACGGAAATCTGAATACCTCGAAGGCGCTTCCGGAACCGTCGCGCAATGCGGCCTGCGACGGATGGCTCGCGGACTCGCTCTCCTACTGCAACAGCACGCTGCCCGATGTTCTCGCGGCGCTCGCTCAACCAAACGTGTTTCCGCCGGGCTATACGGTCCTGGTCAATGGGCAGGCGCGCACCGTCTACGATGTGTTCTGTCAGGGAATCTTTGGCGAGGCCGGCGACGATATCGTTCATAGCCAAATCTGCAATCAATATCAGGCTGATTGCCAGACCGAAATGAAACCAAAGGTCACGGAAGCCTTCCAGAGTTGTCCGACCGAGTGCTTTCAGACCTGTCGCGCCGGCAAGGGCGCCACGGATTCCAAAAACACCCGCCGCTATGCTTTCGGACTGCCGCAGGATCTCAACCACAACCTGATCTCGGTGCACGATGGCGACGGGCGCCTGGTCGTTCAGAATACCTACGGCCTCGATCCGTTTCAGTCGTCATTCGATCGCGTCGTGTTGAGTCAGGAGACTGATTCGATCGAGGACAACAAGGTCGGCTACGCCTATCACGACCTCCAGGGCGAGCAGGCAATGAGCGGCGTCGACTATTTCGACTACCTGGCCGGGCTTGGCCTCAGCAAAGAAGAATTGTTCGCGCAGATAATCTGTCTCGGGACCAACGGCTGTGTACCATTCTATACCGTCAATCCGGATGCGCAGCACGTCGTGCCGCTTGCTCAATTCGGCTCGGTCGACATATGCCCGACGACTTGCACCAGGTGGGGCCCAAAAATACCGCCGCCACAATATATCGCTCAGGGAATGATCCCATGGAGCGCGATCGATCCTGAAAAGCCCGGCTACTTCTACAACGGAGATCCGGTGGTGCTTCAGTCTGACGGACGCGGTCTGTTTTCACTGACCGGAGCGGGTCCGACGCGATCTCTCACAGCCGGACAAACCCTCTACCAGACGACACTCCCTCAAGGGACGGTGGCGCTGAGATCCCTCGATGGCGGCCAGCGGGTATCTCTGGTCGGCAATCCTGCCGCGATCGGAGCGCTTTTCCGGAACTCCGACACCCTGATCCTGCAAGCTGGTTCCGGTGGAAAGCTCAGACCGGCTAAAGCGACGCAACCCGCCGCCCTGCCCCGATTCGCGCTACGAGGAACCGCACCCCTTCCGGCTGCCGCTCCCGCCGCTCCCCGTGTGATAACGGGTACACCCTCGGCAGCGCGGACGCCCCCGGTCGTACAGCCGCCGGTGGCGCGTGTCGCTGCGCTCTCGAATCCGGCAGCGGCGCCCATGCGAAATCCTGTGCCGGAAACGAAATCGGCTACCACACCGACAGTGGTGCAGCGTGAAAGCACCGCGATTGGCATTTCCTCGATCGCATTCGCTCGCGGGCTGCGGGTTGGATCATGGCCGATCGTAATTCGCCGCAGTGGTTCGACCGCGACCATCGGCGATTCGTATGTGGCCGGGGCGACTATCGAGACGCTCATGACGCCGAACGGCGCACCCATCTCGATCGTCGCTACCGAGGACCCTGCAAAGTTTTCCGTGACCGGGAACTTCCGGTCATTGATGGATTCAGAAGGGCGAATCGGCATCGTTTCGCCCAGCGTCGATGAAGTCTACGCTGTTCCCGCCGGACTCCTGACCGGCGAGGCACAGACAAAGGCGATCAGCATGACCGCCCAGGACGGCGTTCGCTCGGGCATTTTGACCCTTGGCATGGTTTGTCAGCAGGAGGCGATTGGCTCTGCGGTGACGACGCCGGGCCAGGCGATCGCCCCTCAGATTCCCGGCTATGCGGTTGTGGTACACGACCTTCACGGCGTGGTCCGAACCGACTACTACGATGATCAATGGCTCCTGCTACGTGAAGCAAACTTCAACAACGGCGAGACCACGAATTACAACTACCAGGATGGCACGCTGAAGGCCGTCCAATCTCCCACAGGCGTCCGCGTCTGCCAAGACGCTGATATATTCGGCAAACCGATGCAGGTAACCCGGCTGCCGGCGCCCGGCTATCCCGGAGACACTGCGGCGCACGTCACGAAATATGCGTACAGCCACTACGGCAGGCTCACTGACGTCTGGATCGATCCCGGCCTGCCAACGGAGTCACACGTCCATCGGCAGCGCGACAGTTGGGATCGCGTCTCATGGATAGACACCACAATCGGCACCGCAACGACCGAACGGACTACCTTCGACTATCACGCCAAGGCACAGGGCAATCCGCAGGATACCGCTCCGTATCAAATTACAAAGCCGGACGGCAGCAAGGCGCAGATATCGATGGATCCATCGGGAGGCGGCCCCGCGACGACCACCATACCGGTTACCGGCGACACTCCTCTTGCGACGTACGCATCTTACGACACCTTCGGCCGAATGCTGGAAAGCGGACGCATCAAGCACGGAGGAACCGTCTCGAAAACGCAATACGACGCGGCAGGGCTACGGGTCTTGAGCCAAGCCGCTGATCTGCTCAATCCCGGCTCCTTCCTTTCCACGAAGTTCGACTACGACTCAAGCCAACAGCTTTCGCACTCGGGTGATCCCCTGGTCGATCGGTACTATCAGTATGACCCTTATGACCATCTAAACGTCGAAGTCGACGCGCCCAAAGATGGCAAGACCGCTCGGAAGTCCACGTGTACTCACTACAGCGTCGATGGACGGCCTGAGTACTCGATTAGTGCGGAAGGTATTGTAACGCTGAACACCTATGACGATTCGGGACGCCTGATCCAGGTCGACCGCGGACATCCGCCGAAGCTATCGGATTGGACGACGGACTGCCTCAATGGAAAGCGCGCGCCTGGCTCCAAGCCGCTGGTTACAATCACTATTCCATCAGCCGCTGTACTGCTGCCCTATCAGACGCCGCAAGATTCGATACGCGAACAGGTTGCGCCAGCGCAAATCGTTCAACGCGCGATATCGTCACCCCAGCAGTCGCGTCCATTGTCCGAGTACGCGTCTAATCTGATCGCGACCGTCCTCAATGCGATTGGGAGGATTTTCCATTCCGGGCTCGTCGCAATTGGCGGCAACCTGGACGGTCTTTTCGGGCTGCCGCCCCCGCCGTCGTGGCCCTCTGATGTTCCGACGAACGACCCCGGCATGCAAACCATCCGTATCGTCAACTACGCTCCTGGCGGATTCCTGCTGAGCGACTCTGACGGCTCCGGGGTTGGCGGATTCGTCGTCACAGATGGTTTCGGCCGTGTGATCGATGAAATGAACGGTGACCCAAAGCAAATCGATCCCACGACAATTGTGCATCACTGGAAGGGCTATGACGCCCAGGACCGCGTTATATGGGATGCGACCTTACAAGGGCCCAATATTCCCGCATACGCGAAACCGCAGGCGCCGTTCCCGGGTTTGGCGTCGATGGCCGAATACCACTACGACGCCACAGGGCGGCGCATCGAAACCGATACGTGGTTCCTCGCCGACGGAAAGGCGGCAGGCCAGAACCTCATCACTTCAACCAAGATCACGTATGACGACGCCGACCGGCGCATGACGACGCAGGTCGATCAGCATCCGGCGCGCGTCGAACAATCCGACGAACTCGGCCGGATCACTTCGACGACTCTGCCGAACGGTGTGGTGCAAACGACTCAGTACCAAGAAGCGCTTAACGGCGACACCCAGACCAAAACCAGCCCCGGGCCCGACGGCCAATCAATCGTTCTCACCGACACCTTCGACGATCAAGGGCACATTCTATCGAGGTTTCAGGGCAAGGACGAGCGCCTCCATCAACAGTATGACAGCTTCGGCCGGCTGACGAGCAAGCGCACCGTGGAACTAACCAATACTACTTTTGACTACGACGCCTATTCGCGTATGACCGAGGCAACGACGGTTGCGGCGCCGAGCCCCGATCGCACCAATCAGTTCGGCTACGATCGCGACGATCGCAAGGTGAGCATTTCCGTCATCAATGCCACGGGAACCGCGACCACGCAGTTTACTTTTGACGGTGCTGACCGCCTGATGGTATCGCAGGATCCAATGGGCCGACTGACAAAGCGCGACTACTATCCGAACTCGACCCGTCTCCATCATCTGACCGATCCGCTGGGAACCGTCACCGTTGATAACTATGACTACGCCGGCAGGCTGGTGAACGAAGCGGTTACCCCGGGGCAGGCCCCCGGACTTGACCCGAAGGTTATCACTCGCTCGTTTTCCTATTCGCCCCTCGGTTCAGCCATCAGCGCGACCGTCACGTCGAAGCCGGCTGACGCGACCAACAATTTGCAGATAACGATGGGCTACGACTCGATGGGAAACCGAATTCTGGAAAGCACCAACGGTTTCCTGCCGATCGAGGTTCACCACACCTTCGATCAGTTCGCGAAACCATTGACCACCACGCTAGTTGGAGCAAGTGGAAACACCGTCGCGACGATCAATAAGAGTTTTGACGAGCTGCATCGACTGGCGACCGCCTCGCTGAATCAGACTCCGATCGCAACTCTTGGATATGGCGGGCTGGGCGGACCAACCACGCTCAACTATGGCGCGCGGGCATCGGATCCCAAGAGCCAAAGCGGTGTCACGAGTACGATTCAATACGATTTTCGCGGCCGTGCGACCGGGATTGACGTCGCGAATTCATCGAGCATCATCGCTTCCGAACACGACATGCTCGGTTTCGAAGGAATCCCCCGCGCGCGCTCCGTCCAGCTCGGAGCGAAGGCCACCGCCCTCTATGACGCTTTCGAGATCGACAACGCCGCCCGACTGATCAAGGAAGCGCAACAGGTCAACGCGGGAAATTTTCCCGCCCGTGAGCTTGCCAACGCCGATGTCGATCCGCTGATGCTCAATGGCCAGGGGCATCTTTTCTATACGCTAGACGGCATTGCGAATTGGCAGCAACTGGACACGGAAAAAGGCACATCCGCGGTCCAGATCGATCCTGCCAACGAGTACCTCTCCGTGGGCAATGAGGCGATCGCCAACGATCCCGCCGGGCAGGTCGTCGGGATCGGCGCCGATTCCTATACCTTCGACGGTTTCGGCAAACTCGCTTCCGCCACCTCGAACGGAACCACGGTGCACTACGGCTACGATGCGCTCGGCCGGCGCGTCGCGGAGACAAGCTTGGCCCTCAATGCGCCGAGCGTTACCGAATTCTTTTTGTGGGACGGCTCGGCGATCCTCGCGATGGGTGCTTCACCGAGCGATCCGGCGACATACCGGCTGCGCATCGGCGGCGATGGACTGAATACCCATTTGTTGGTGGCGGACAAACTCGGAACTGCCACACCATACTATGTGCATCAGGGACCCAGCGGTTCAGTGATCGCGCTGACGACTGATAGTGGACTGATCGAAGGATACAGGTATACCGCCTTTGGCAAAACTCAGTTCATCGCAAGCGATGGCACCCTCGCCAAAGATGGTAATGGGCTTCCGCTGACGGCGTCGTCCGTAGACAACCGACTTTTATACCAAGGTCAATTGTACGACCCGCCTATCGCCGCGTACTCGATGCGCGAGCGCGAATACAACCCGGCGCTCGGCCGATTCCTGTCGCCCGATCCGTCCGGAGCTTTCGGCGGCGACAATCCCTTTGTTTTCGTGAACGGGATGCCATTGACGCTCAGCGATCCTTTCGGTCTCGCTTCGCAAGCGGCGGTCGATGACACAATGATGAGCAGCCCGGACTTCAACGAATCGAACATGCCGCCGCCATCGCCCGCGGCGGCTCCCCTCAACTACACGCCACAGCTTCAGCTTGACCCGCAACTTTTTTCGCCCAATGTGCCGGCACCCAGTTACATCGGACCCGCCACGGGCCCATACGTTCCGACGGGATGGCATCCCGGCATGGCGCCGGATCAACAACTCAGCTTTTCAATCGAGCAACTCAGCGACCCTCAGACCATCGACCAGATCGCGCAAATGGGCGATCTCACGCAGGCGAATATCACTCGAGCGATCGACAGCCTGTCCGACGTCCAGAAATTTCAGATGAACCTGCAGCTGGTATTGTTTGTTGCCAGCGCCGGACCGTCGTTCGGGCCGGACATTCCGTCCGGCGGTGGAGGGATCCCCGGGCTACTGGGTGAGGGCGAAGGTGGAGGGCTGCCTTCCGGTCCCACGTTTGCCGGGCATGGACTGACCGGCGGCAACACCTTCATTATGCCGGAGGGCAGCAGCCTGACCGTTTACGCCCCGCCGGGATATGCAATCTCCAACGGCCTCGGAACGGTGATCGAGCTGGGACAGGTGCCTGAAGGACTGTATCAGTTCACTTACGCTCCCGGTGCGATTACTCCCAACGTTATGGTTTCGCCGCTGACGGGAGACGCCTTCCTCAACATCGTGCCAGGCACGCAGGCTGTTACCGAGTTTGGGTGGATGGACGAACTGATTGGACCCAATATGGGCGCCTGCACCTGGGCCGGATGTCTCACCCAATGGGAGGGTTCACTCGGAACTTATGGAATCTTCGGTCCGGTTCCGAATTCCGGACTGGGAGGACCATTCTAAAGTCGGCGCGCAGGCGCCGCCGTCCATTGATTCCGGCCGACGCTCAGAGTGAGCCTTCCATAATCGCAACTATCGCCCTGAGAGCGCGATCGAGAGTGTAGAACTTCATGAGTTCGCTATCCGCCATCTTTTCTTCAATCTCGATTTTCAGGACTCGTTCGGAAACTGATCAAGCCCCTCGTTACTGGAGACGCGGCCGTCCGAGTCGACTTGCTAGATTATCTTACGGAAAGCGAGTGCGGGCGTGATACGAAGCGCGCCAACGATCGGAATCAAGCCGCTCACGACGCTGACGAAAACCGCCGCGGCGAACCCCACGACCGCCTGCTCGCCCATCACGTACAGCGCGCCCAGTCCGTTGAGCACCGGTCCCAGAGTCGCGCCGCTGGAGAAAAGCCGGTACGCGAGGCCGGCGCCGATGGCGCCGCCCACGATGCCGATGATGGCGCATTCGCCGAACAACAGCATCGAAATTGCGCCGCGGCTGAATCCGAGCGCGCGCATCACGGCGACTTCGCTGATTCGCTCGCGCACCATCATCGCCGTCGAATTCGCGGCGATCAGCATCACGGTCAGGATCACGATCGCGCACAGGCTGAAGATTATCCCGCGCACGTTGCCCAGGGAGGACAACCCGGTGGAGAGCATGTCGCTTTCGGTCTCGCTGCGAGTCTCGGCGTCGGAATCGGTGAAGTGCTCGTCGATCTCCTTGGAGAGCATCGCAAGATGGTCGGGGCTGTCCGCGCGCACCATAAGCTGCCACGCAAAGTCGACATCTCCCATGCCGTGCGTCTTGAACGCCTCCATCAGATAGCCGCGATTGATCAGAAACGTGTTCGGGTAATGCTGCGATGTCATCACTCCCATGATGACGAACGTCAAATCCATTTCGGGCGGGTCGGAGCTGCGCAGCGTTATCTGCTGGCCCATCTTCCAGCCGTATTTCTTCATCAACACTTCGCCGACGATCGCGGCTCGCCGTTCCTTGCCGATCGCCTGCTGCTGCACGGCAGTCAGCGCATAATCGGGAAAAACAGCGCCGATTTCCGATCCAGCGGCGGCCGCGAACACCGGCTCGCTGACGTTGCGCCACGTCGCAGGCCATCCGGTAATCGCCACGCACGCCGCGCATCCGGGCATCTCGCGAATCTGGTCGCAATAGCGCGCGGGCAGGTCGTACCACGGCGCCGTCTTGTTATTGATGACCAATCTGAGCGTCGAGGATGCGTCGCTGATTATCCGGTCCATCGACGCCGGCACCGAAACCAGCACCGTGAAGATGAACGTGGCCAGCGCGACCGTCAGCGTGGTGAGAATGGTGCGCCTGAGACTGCGGCGGATATTGCGCTCGATGAGTTTAAGTAGATTGCCGCCCATGTTTGTTCACCTTGCTAGACCGTCCGTAACGAATCCAGGAGTGCGATTCGCGATGCGCGCCACGCCGGCAGCAATCCTCCCAGAGCGCCAAGAATCGCGCCCGCGATGATTGCGGAGACGAATGCAGACAGGGTCAGGTGAAACGTAAAGATGAACGAGCCCACGCTCATCAATTGGCTTGCGAGGCCGGTAGCTTCCGCCGCGAGGAGCCCGAGTACGATCCCCGCCAACCCGCCGGCGATTCCCAGCAGCGCGCTTTCGATCACGAAGCTTGCCAGCACGTCCAGGCGGCTGAAGCCCAGCACTCGCAACACGCCGACTTCGCTGGTGCGGCGGGCGACCGCGGAATACATCGTGTTCATTCCGCCGAAAATCGAGCCGACCCCCAGGATTAGCGCCACGAGTAATCCGAGCGCGCGAAGCTGATCGACAAACCCCGATTCCCGGGCATAGAACTCGCGCTCTAACATCGCGTCGACCCGAAGCCTGTTGTCCGTGGTCAGCGATTGCTGGAAGGCCTCCTCGGAGCCGGGCTTCAACACGAGGTGCAAGGCAGCGAAGCCCGAGCTGTAGCGAATATCCTGGGTCAGCACGTCGAGATCGGTCCATACTTCCGATTCGCGCGCGCTGTTGTTGTCGGAAAAGATGCCGACAATCTTCCAGGTTCGATGCCCGAACCGCATGTCAGACCCGACCGCCAGATTAGGGTAGCGTGCCGCCAGCTTGCGCCCCACGACCATCTCGGACGCGCCGTGCACCGGCCATCGTCCACTGATCAGCCGCATGTCGCGATGCACTTTGTAGGCAATTGGACGTACGCCGCGTAGAAACGTAAACCCGACTTTCGCCGGAGCGGCATCCGGCGCCGGATAGAAGCCAGTCATCATCTCCGGAGATACCAGCGCGGTACCGTCCGAATCGAGCTCAATTTGCGGGCGGCTCTTGATGATCTCGTATTGCTCGCGCGAGATGTAGCTGGCGGGCTCGGAGTTCGCGGCACGGCTCGTCACCATCCAGTTTCCGCTGACCGATTGCGTCACGGTGCCGCGGATTCCTGCGATGAATCCCGACAGGATAAACAGAACCATCACGACCAGCGCGACCACGAGCGCCGTCATAGCGGAACTCGTCCGCCGGACCATCAGGCTCCGCAGGTTGTATCGCACCGGAATCATGGGGATGAACATATGAGATACCGGATGTGCGCGGCGCAAGCAATTTGCGCCCGCAGGCGGACCATTGCAGCAAGCCACAGCGGCGGAAGCGCAAAGCCAAGGTGCGGTCGAAAAGGAGGGGGGAAATGCGCCGTGACGGCTAGTTGATGTCCCCCGGCGTCTTACCGTTCAGATCGCGCGGGCGAATGCGGCGCACGAGGCGGCGCGTGACTGTCATCGTAACGAACTTGTACATTGCGTTATCGAAACGCCGATTGTAACGCAGGATCGCATCGTCGAGCTGGTCGCGAAAATAGAATCGGCCGTCGACGACCACGGCCGCCAGCGAGTCGAACGCGTCGAGGTCCTTAGTGGGATCATTTTTGAAGATCAGAAAGTCGGCCGGCGCGTCTTGCTTGATAACTCCAAGGTCGGGCATCGGCAATGATTCGCCGTTGCCGCGCGTCGCAGCCTGCCATATCTGCTCGGGCGTATAGCCGGCGTCGGCGAAATTCTGCATCTCTTCGTGCAGGCTCTCGCCGGGGACCAGAAATGGATTCAGGGTGTCGGTTCCCAGATGTACCGTCACGCCGGCTTCGTGCAGTCGCCGGACGACGAGTTTCATCTTCGGAATCTGCGCGTGCATCAGTCTCATCGCTTGCTGAAGCTCGCCCGGCACTCCGCCGGTGCCGGTGAGATAAATGGGCCACACCAGCTCCGGGTACCAAACCGGAAGGATCGAGGCGACAGGATCGACCATCTGCTGGTTGAAATCGTACAACCGCGAAGTCCGATCATTCGCCACGATCGTGGGAGTGTGAGCGATGTGCTGTTTGACCGAAGTGTCGACGATAAACTTGATGCGCGCGTCGTCGACACCTTCCCATCCTCTGGCGCGCGCCGCGTAGAGGGAAGTTACGTCCTTGTACAGCTGCAGCGGAATTACCGGGACGCCGGTCAGGTGCTGAACATCGTCGATGTGCGCATCTTCGAATGCGACTGTCTCCGGCACATGGCCCACCACCGGCAGATTGTGGCGCTGGGCCGCGCTCTCGATCGCCGCCAGTGCTTCCGGCGTGAGGCGATCGTAAACCTTCACGAAGTCCGCACCGTGCGCGGCAAGCCTGTCGACGATCCGGTCCGCATCAGCCTGATTACGAATCACGCGCGAGAACTCCCACACCGCAGGGAAGCCATCGAGGTACGGACCGCAGGTGAAAATGCGGGGGCCGGCGATCTTGCCCTCGGCCGTTTCGGAACGTTCCTTTAATAGAAAGCCGCTATTCCCCGTGTCGCGTATCGTTGTGACGCCATTCACCAGGTACTGCAGATAGAAGTATTGGCGATCGACATTGGCGGGCGGCGGCGGCGTGTGAACGTGCATGTCGATCAGACCGGGCAGCGCGTAGTAGCCGGCGTAACGAGCCGCGACTATTCCCGCATCGGGGGGAGCAACCTCAGTTATTTTTGAGATTCGTCCCTCCTTTACGACGAGCGTTCGCCCCGTCAGCCGCTCAAGCCCGGGATTTACAATAGTCAGTCCGGTCAAAACCAGACTCCGGTCCGGAGCTTCCAATGGCCGAGGCGGCCTAAGAGAGAGCCTGATCGTCACCCAGGCGGCGACCCCGATGATGGCGATGACCACCAGGATGTTGCGGACAATTCCGGCTCCCCGGCTCAGGGTCGGCAGGATTGAGAGCAACCGGGCAATTCTACCCGGAGAAGGCTGCTCCTCATCTTCGTCGTATTCATCTGAACGTCGCGGCATTGTCCTCCACTGGAGAGCTGGTCAATTGGAGAGCTGGTCAATTTCGCCAGATATGAATAGCGAAAACCTCACCCAAATGCATGCGCCCGCGACAAAAAAGCGGCACCTCCATCATGGTGGATTTCTCATTGGATATTAACCGAGCCTGAGGTCGCGATTTGCAGTTTCCAGTTGGCAATCGCCGGATACTGGCTGCCGACGTTCAGTTGGCTGGTGAAGTTGACAAGACGCGCGGTGTCAGGGCCGTGCCCCTCCTCCGAGCGTTGCCGCAAATAGTAGGGCGGAATGCTCTGGTAATACACGGTCGCCTGTACTGCGACGGCGTTAGCCACGCTCCCCGTGAGCGGTACTTCGTAGCGCACCACGCTGCAGCCGCATCCTCCCTGATAAGACGGGTCGCTGCCAGTCCCGACGGGCGCCAGGATGCCGGCGTTCGGACCGGTAGACGACCTTCCCTGCGGTTGAAGCCGATTGTCTTTGACCTTGGTGTCGAGGCTCAGGAAGCTGGTGGTCAGAAGGCCTTGCGGATCGGTCGCCAGCTCCTCGTAGATCTGGACCTGGCTGTCGGTAGTGATTGGATTGCCGGTCCAGAAATGAGGCTGAAAGCTCTGCTGAGTTGGGCTGAAAAACTCTGTTACCAGCGGATTGCCCGAGTTGTCGACGATCACGCCGTCGGAGTTGGTATTGCCCGACGCCCATAGCACGTTACCTGCGCCGTCGAGCACCTGGAAATTGATAAACGCGCGGCGAAAGCTCACGCCGGAGGGAAAGTTATGGCCCGCGAGGTTCTGCACTTGGACGTCCGCCTGCAGTACTCCGCCCGCCCTGGTCGCGGATTCGACGGTGACTTGCGCGGTGTTGGTCTGAGCCTCCAGCACCGCTTCCGCCGCCGCGGTCTTCTGGCCGGAAATCTGCTTGGCTAACGCACCGGGCAGGTTGGGATCGATCTTGAACAGGCCGAGGTCGGCGCGGAACTGATCGAACATCTCGAGCGCGAACACGTTGATGCCGAGTAGTTGATGGCGCAGGTATGGCGACCGCGTCTCCAGTATCAGGTCCGCGTCGGGCAGACGGGTAGACGGCCCGGTCGCCGGGATCGCGGGAAAGGTATTGTCTTCAATGTTTGCGATTTTGAACTGCAGAGAATTGCCTTGATAGGTGTCCGGCATGTGGCAAGTCTGGCACGGAACTGTACTGAAGTTGCTATTCAACCACTCGAAAAAGGTGGTCTGTTCGTTGTCAAATTTAGGCTCACCATGCTCGCTTACCTGGTTGCCCTTGGCGTCGAATACCGGCAGCACGATCTCGTGGCACGACGAGCACAGGCTGGCCTGCTGTATTTGCAGGCCTTGGGTCGGCGTAATTCCCATCGTGTTTTGCATCGGCAGCGGAATAACGCTGTCGCCGCTCTTCGCGCCAGACGGGTCAGGGTCCGAAGGGAATGGTCCATAGATCACGTTTGCGGGACCGACGTTGAACAGGCCCGTAAAGGTCGACGGGTCGCCGAGGTCAACGTCCGAAATATGATGGCACACCGCGCATGAGATGCCGTCGCGCCCCAGCGCCGCGTATTTAGAGTCGGGATCCTGCAACTGGTCGCGGGTGAACAACGTGTCCGGGCCATTGCCCTTATCGAGGTGATACTGGCGCTGGCCCATCACGCCATGGCATCGAAGACACAGGTTCTGAACGAACGCGGAGCCGTTGGCCTGGCCCGCCAGCTGCGCGTGCAGCGTGGACTCGGTGTCAAGTTGCGCGAAGAAGATCGGATCGCGTCCCGCCAGTCCCATCATCGAGTAGCGCCATTCACCATATGGTGAGAGGTTCACCGGCGAGGCGGTCTGCCCGCCATAAATCATGTTGGGAATGGCGCCGGCGAGCGTGCCGGTCGCATCGTGACAGTTCGCGCATTGGTCAGAGGTGACAAACTCCTGAGGGCCGCCGGCCGACTGCGGCAACGGGACTACGTGATCGAGGCCTTGTGAGACCATGCAGGGCACCGATCCCGGCAAAGCCTTGAGATTGCTGAATACCGAACTGGGTACGCGGTCGACGAACTTGGGGGCCAGCCCCTCCTCTAGCGCATTCACCGCCTGCAACCTCGAAATATTATGCATGTCCTCAAGCGCCGTTACGTTCGCGCTTGCGCCAGCGGAGGCGGGTGCGTTTATGTACTCAGTACTTGAGTAAGTCCCCTGATTGTTGATCGCAGAGGCATGGCAATTGACACAGTACAAGGCGGTGCCGTTGAACAAAACCTGCGGTTCGGCGCATGCTCCATTTGGTCCGGGTGTCGGATTTGCGTTGGGATTTCTAGGGGTGGGATTAGACAGATCAGCCCAGTACCATCCGTCCCACGACAGCTTCGAGTCTTTGACCATTACGGTCCATTCGGTCAACGGAGCGGTCAAAGTCTGGTACTGCTCCTTGACGATCATTGCGCCGTCAGGTACGGAACCTTGCCGGTTGCTGACAGTAATCCAGTTGAACAGTGCCGGTGAGTACCAGACTTTGACGAACGGATGAACTCCATCGCTGGTCCGTACTTGCGCGTCGTGCTCCCAGTTTTGTTTCTGGTAGCAGAGGGCGTTCATGAAGGGGGTCAGCCGCACCAGAAAATTCACCGCCGTCGCGGGCGGCAGCGTCCTGCAGGGATCCGCGACCGCCGGTGTGGATGATCCGCCGCTACCGCTACCGCCGCCGCACGCGCAAAATGCGGCCGCCATCGCCGAAAGGAAGAGAAAGGTTATGTGCTGTCTCGCCTTTTTCATCGACGATTCAGAAATTGTCGCGATGCCTGTCTCGGCGCGCGGGCGCGCATTCACACCATTTTCGGGCGACTCGATAATTCGTTGTTCAAACCCGCCTGCGACCAACCCGGAATTTCCGTTTTGACTTTCAAAGCACCCGATTCGTAGCCCTTCATCGAACTGAGCCTCAAGTAGCGGCCCGGCGTCCGCGGTTGAACCGCGTTCGACCCACCGCCGCGCTGCGAACCCGAACGGACGGCGGGAGAAAAATTGCGGAGGCGCATGCTATCATTGCCGCGCTATGGCGGTCGATCACG
>Ga0074044_10000475_pt1 | contig 39290 bp, 36 predicted proteins | sample BogForMeECP23OM1_FD_94443 | JGI IMG/M metagenome (GOLD analysis project Ga0074044, IMG submission 94443) | Bog forest soil microbial communities from Calvert Island, British Columbia, Canada - Bog Forest MetaG ECP23OM1 | ecosystem: Environmental > Terrestrial > Soil > Wetlands ...
GCACTCGTAGATTGCGGATACCAGGCTCAGCCATTATTCCCTGCTTGCGAGCGAAGGTCAACGGGGAGGCATCCTGAGTCAAACCCTTGGCCGCGGCCAAAGTAGCGCGATCAACGATTTCCGACAGATCAGGCTCCTTGCGGTAGAATCGCGCCATGCGAAATCCTCCGAAACAACGCCATAGTTTGTGGTATTAGAGTGCGCGAAGGTTGTATGGCCCGAACAGATGACGTTAGAACAAGACACTTGTGAAATAGAGGATGCCCCTGAAAGGCAGCACTTTCGGCGCTTGCTGCTGCAGTGGTTTGACGGGCACAAGCGCGATTTGCCTTGGCGACAGGATCGCGACCCATATCGGGTCTGGCTCTCGGAAATCATGCTGCAGCAGACTCGCGTGAACGCCGTCACCGATCACTATGAGAGATTCCTGCGGCGCTTTCCGACCATCCAAACACTGGCTTCCGCGCGAGAATCCTCGGTGTTAACAGCTTGGAGCGGGCTGGGCTATTACCGGCGGGCCCGCATGCTGCACGCCGCGGCCAAGAAGGTTGTGAAGCAGTATAAGGGAGATTTTCCTGGGACCGCGCAAGACCTGCGGTCCCTGCCTGGAATCGGTCGCTACACCGCGGCCGCGATCGCCAGCATTGCCTTCGATCAACCAGTCGCAGCCGTGGACGGGAACGTGGAGCGCGTCTTGCAGCGCGTGCAAGGAAAGAGTCTCGCAGGCGAGGATCTGTGGCGCGCCGCGGCAGCGTTGTTGAGTCAGCGGCGCCCGGGTGACTTCAACCAGGCTATGATGGAATTAGGTGCTATGATCTGCCTCCCGCGACAGCCGCAGTGCCTGCTTTGCCCAGTGTCCGGTTTTTGCGCAACACGCGGGGAACTCTGTCGACAAGGGAAAGAAGCTCGCCAGACGAAGCGAGAAATTCATTACGCGTTTGCTTGGCGGGAGGGTTCGATATTCCTGGTCCAACGCTCGAAGAGCGCAACACTGATGCCCGGCATGTGGGAGTTTCCCGAGATCCCCGGCGCGAACGGCACACCTGCGGCGTGGCTTACGCTCCGCCACTCCATCACCGTGACCGACTACGTGGTCCGCGTGACGCGAAGCTCAGTTCCTAAGGGTTTGCCAGGGCGTTGGGTGCGGACGTCCCGAGTTACAACTTTACCCCTGACGGGGCTGGCGCGGAAGATTCTACGCGCCGCCGAGATCATCTAAGATAGAGGCATTGGTGAAGTGGTTTCGTAACATCTGCGGAGGAAAGAATATGGCTGCTCTGACCGCGGGAACATCCGCGCCGGATTTCAAGCTGCAAACGACGGATGGAAAGCAATTCTCCTTGCGCGACGCGCTGGCGCGCGGCCCAGTGGTGGCAGCGTTCTTTAAAATCTCCTGCCCGGTGTGCCAATATACTTTCCCGTTTCTTGAGCGGATTTATAAAGCCCATCGTGGCGAGAATGTGACCATTGTTGGAATCTCTCAGAACGAAAAGAAAGACACGGCCGCGTTTGCGAAGGAGTACGGCGCGACTTTCCCGATCCTTTTGGATGATATGAAGACCTATCCCGTCTCAAACGCCTACGGGCTGACCAACGTGCCCACTGTTTTCTGGATCGCCCAGGACGGAGAGATTGAAATTTCCAGCGTGGGATGGGAACGGAAAGAGATCGAGGAAATTAACCGGAAGGCCGCGAGAGTTACCGGTAAAGGGTTCGACCGGTTATTCCAGAGCGATGAGCAAGTGCCTGACTACCGTCCTGGTTGAGGCTCAAAGAATTAGCCCGCGGTCGCGGGACAAACATATGGCTGGAGAATCACCGCAGCTAAGCATGAGAGCAGGGCCGATAGACTTTCTCGCTCGGGCGGTCCGCCTCGAAGCGGGAACTACTAAGAACAAAGACGGACGCGAAGTCACAATTTCAAACCTAGCGTATGAGTTGCTCAAACTCTGTACCCCCACGGCAAAGAGGAAGACGCATTCCTCTATCACCCGACGAAATGGGGACGCCGTTCGCGACTTTCGGGGAACTTGAGACAAGGCGCGCAAGGCTGCCGGCGTACCGGGACTGTTGTTTCACGATTTACGTCGGACAGCAGCGCGGAACTTGGGACGAACAGGAACCGCAGAGGGTGTGATTATGAAAATCGGAGAATAGCGTAAGCGATCGGCATTCGAACGCTATGCGATTGCTACCCAGGCCGACATCGGAGACGCCATTCAGACGCTTGAGCAACCGCGAGACGGGCATAGTCGCTCAAGGAGCCCGCCTCAGAGTAGGTCCTCGCCTATCAGTGAATTCAAGCTGGTGCCGGGAGGGGGAGTCGAACCCCCAAGACCCGAAGGTCGGCGGATTTTGAGTCCGCTGCGTCTGCCAGTTCCGCCATCCCGGCCTGGCTCGTAAGCTGCAGAGAAATCAAGCTTAATTGATGATCTGGGTCTTTGCAACTTGCTCGTCTACGGTCTGTCGAATTCCTTGCCGTCGCGTTCCAGACGACGATCCCTCAGCATTTAGAAGCGTTGGAGATTGAATCGATTTTTCGGTAAGCTCGTTGCTCATCAAGTCTACTTCGAATTCCCGCGGAGCGGGAGTCACCTGGAAGGCTGGGCACATTGGCAGTAAAACAACGATGAGGTCTGGACACTACTGGTCACGACCGCGTGTAACTTTCGGCGCCGGCCTCTTCGGTGCCCTAGCCTGCTTCGAGGATTTCTCTACCTTCTTGGTCTCCGATCGTGAGGCTCGCCGTGACCCCGGTACCTTGCCGATTCTAGGATCCCCTGCGAGGACGAGATCGCAGGCGTGCTGGGCCGCTTCCTCGAAATCCGGAGCATCGGCTGGAAGGACCTGCCAGCCCGTCATCTTCTTCCCCAACACTCGGATGGATCGCATGCTGGGGAATTCCTGCCGCAGACTCTGGTGGTGTTCCTCGGTGGTGGCAAGCCACACCCCGTTGTCGGCGGTCTGGTCACGTTTGTCGCGGAGAATGAGCACAATCTTGTCCTGAACGTAGATCGCGAGGCAACCGAACATCGAACGGGTCACAGGCGACAGCGGAGCGATCGCGTCGAGCACGAATTCATGCGGGACCGGCTTGCGCTGCTTGACGTGAAGCGGGCGTCGTCCAGCCGGAGGAAGGACGTATTGCGACGGGACCTCGACATACTAGCGGCGAATCACGCTCCCTTCAGTTCTGCTTTCGGCAAGTACTGCCTTTATATCATTGATGGGTCGCGTGGCGGATTGTCGGCAAGCACGAAGCAATTCCGTTCCTTCCGGTTTGGCCGTAATCGGGAAGGACTCCTACAATCCTGAACGGCACTTTCAAACGCAATCGGAACTTGTCATAGATTGATGGGCTGCGACTGACTCGGAATTTGGCCGCAAAACGGCCAACTCGTCTGTGAGGCAATCCGGACTTCGTCGTTCATCCTACGATTCTGGATGGTGGGTCGGAAAACCGAAGCTATCGTAGAATGTCCTTTCTGCAGATACGCCTGAAAAAGGCCCACGTTCGCCCATCCAGAAGATTGTGGACCTCAATGCAGATTGAAGCGCGAATGACCACGCGATCAGCTTCCTACGTGCACGTCGAAGACGCCAGTCTCGACTTCGCCATGCCGCTTAACCTGTACAAACAAACGGTAGTCGCCAGGTTGGGGAAAGCCGTAGGGAAATGAAATTTCATCGGTAAGCGTACGCATGGCGCTGTGGTCCATAGGCAATCCGAAATCCTTCTGCGCAATCATCAGTGACGCCATCGGCACCGAACCGGCGGGATGGATGTGTGCAAATACTGAAAAATCTGATCTCACGAATTCCGCATGACCTGCCATACCCATGTAGGGTTCGAGATCGTTAGCCGGCTTATGCCCGGCGTCTTCAATGCGGAAGCGTAACCAGGAAACCTGACCGGCTTTCAGGACCGCTCCATCCCGTTCCCAAACCATGCGACCGCCATCCGGCAGTGGTGAGACATTCGTCGTGCGGCCAGAAGCTCCCTCTACTGAAGCATCCACGGCGGAATCGTCGCCCGATAATGGTTCCCCTGTCACATCTGGCAAGTCGATTTCGCTGACCATGGTTTCCGGGAACCCAGTGGCGCGGACAATGTCGGCGAAGATCTTGTATTTCCCTGACCGAATTGCAGGCAGCCTCAGAGTGAACGATCCGTCGTTCGCTTGTTCCGGATGTAAATGATAAAAGCGGTCCATCGAGGGGACTCGCAACAGGAATGTGTGCATCAGGTGTCCGTGATCCGGAATCAAGGTCATGGACCATTGATCCTTGCGGATTTTGTGCCAGGAGTCTTCATCTATCCGCAAAGTGAGCCGGTCGGCTCCGTCAAAAGAAACCCTCAGCGGCGGAGCGCTGTAGAGCATGGTTTGCTTTAGGCTAGCTGCCTGTGCGTTCCACCACCAGTTTCCCAACGCCAGTATGGTCACAACCAGCGCGCCGGAAACTGCCATTGTGATTCGTCCAAGACGTCTGTTCTCTGGTGAAGGAATGGCCTCGTCCCCGAGCCCACCTTCCCGCGCCGCCGCCCCTGCGATCGAAACAATTCCAATGGAGAGAAGCAGCATGAGTCCGAACAGCAGAGTGCCAAGCGCTTTTTGCATGGGCAAGGTTCGTCGTGCAAACGCAGGTACAGGAACCGCCAGCCTGCCGATTCCTTGCGGCCCGGAAACCTCGACACGAACCTCCCACGAGCCTGATTCCATCAGCCAAACCTTTCCGGTGAACCATTGCGGATCAGAGGCGGGTTGCATCAAGTCGGGGTTTGGGGGCAGACCTTGATCTTTACCATTTACATAGACTGGGATAATGCTGATGCTGTTCACGGCGCCGGATGTAACGCGAACTTGCACCTGGGCTACGCCGGGAACCATGGCCGGCGGATTCACTGTGACTAATACGTGATACGGGCCAGCATCGCCCTCGAGATAAGCGAGTCCGCAGGCTGCTTGAGGGGCGCGGTGAGCCGAGCGTTCCGTGCGACAAGCCGTGTTCTGGATACGCCGCAATACGTCACCGTCGGCTATGTTTAACCGACTACGGCGGGACTTCGGCGCAGCGGTTCCCACTGCAGGTAGGTCAGACAACGCCACAACCATTCCAAAGGACCAAAAAAGAAATGCTTCAGCCAGATCGGCGAGACAACCAGTTGCAACGCCCATATCACTAGCACGATGGCGAATTGCCACAACCGCTCGACTTGCCCGAACAACCCAAAGCCGTGCCCGTAGAAGAGTGTGGTGCAAATGATTGTGTGCATGATGTAATTCGTGAAGGCCATGCGGCCGACCGCCGCCAGCCGAGCGGTAAATGGAAGCAGCGTGGTAGCTCTGCAGGCCAGCATCACTGCGCCAACCCAGCCGAGGCTTACCAGGAGACTGGCCCAATAGTTGAATTGGGCACCGTAGAAGAAGGAGTAACGGAAATCCCAGCCGGCCGCGAAATCACGATGGGTGCCATAAATCGTGAGCGGAATGCCGTAACAGAAGGCAACTGCAATCATCGTCCAATACAGTGATGCTGGCTGCTTGGCACTAAAAACGCCCAACTTGAAAAGTGCCATGCCCGCTAGCATCAGTCCAGTCACCCGCCAGAATGTGAATGCCACGAAGAAGATGGTTTCCATCTGGACTGAATCCGGTACGCGAAACTTCATCTGAGCAGTCCATGTGCCCCGGTACGCTCTGATTTCGTTTGCTGTTTGTGAAGCGGTGGGCATCCATAACTGTTCGCGTGCGATCTGTACCTGCGCTGAAGACCAATGTCTCGACCATGCGCCATACGACGCTAAAGAGCCGGAAGCGACCGCGATGGTCAGCAGACCCAGCACCAGAAGTGTGCGCGGTCTGAGCTTGCGGCAAAGGTAAACCAACAAACCGCACATTCCGTAGGCGACCAGAATGTCTCCACTCCATAGCAAATACGCATGTGCCAGGCCGAACAGAATCAGCCATCCCATGCGGCGGTAATGGAGAGCGGCCGAGGGTTTGCCGGTGGTTTCAATGCGGCTGGTCATCAAAAAAATCCCGGCGCCGAACAGCATCGAGAAGATAGTCATGAACTTCTGGTCCGCTAGAACATGACATAACAACCACACCCAATAGTTCGCTCCGTGCAAATCTCCATAGGCCGTCGGGTTCCCATAAGCAGCGCTAATCATGGAAAAGTACTGGATGTTCATGGGCAAGATGCCCAGCAGCGCAAACCCACGCAGCACATCGATGCTGGCGATGCGTTCCTTCTCAGCCACGGGCTGGGGCATTTTGGAGATTTGCCGATGATTAGTTCGATCGGGCCGTAGCTCTTTCAAAACAGAAATGCTGGACATAGTTTCACCTACTGTTGAACTTTACCGCCCTCGCCTGTAACTGCATTCGGAGAATGTACCTGCTGGAAGACATCCGTTGTGGCCTTCAGGTAGTCGCTGAACTCGGTCACCTGATGGATGCGAAACCCCTTGATCAATTCGCGGCCTTGGGCCACGAAATCCTGGCGGCTCGGCAACCAAACCTCACCGTTTACCTTTCGCTGCTCGACGAATCCCTGAAAGCCTTTTACGTTGACCAAAAAGCCCAAGCTCAGGGGAGAAACGCTAATGAATTCCATGCGGACGATCCCCCCATCCTCTGGATCGACCCACATCGTCCCCTTCAGGTCGCCGGCAACCTTTTCTTCGCTACTTCCATGTCGAGCCGGCTGCGATTTCGGCGCAAAGGAATAGACAACTGTAAGAATGCCGCCCACAGTGTCCCACCGCAAAGGCGTGAATCGAGACTTGAGGATGATGTCGGCGAAGAGCAGAGCGTTTTTGGGGCGAGCGTTCGGATTCTTTTCAGCCTTGCGCTCGTAGTTTCGTAACTTGCGTTCGATTTCCTTTTCCTGCCGCTGAAGATCGTACTGCGAGGACGGCTTGCCGTCGTGGCTGATGTGCAGCATGAAGACCTCGTAAGGCGTAGGTGTCATGTAATAAGTATCGGTATGCTGACTTCGGACCGACCCAGCTTTGTCGAGCGTGTAAATCGTGCTCTTATAGGTGCAAGTGTATTGGTTGAACAGTGCCTCGACATCCCTCTGGTGTTCGGCTACGCGTGAAACTAAGACTTCTGTATCTGGGAAAGCTCGCTGGGCGGGCTGGGAAGGCGAATCCTGGGCTAGTAGCGTGCCGAAGGTCGTGGCGAAGAGCGCGACGACGATGAGCCGGAGAAGCGTTCTCGCAGGTCCGCTGCCCGAAAAATACCTTCGTGCATTTCGCATTGACTCGACCATTCTTCTCATCGCATCTGGCTCCTCTTGCAAGGAAACTACCGCAGATTGGGCGTGGCCGTTTCGCTTTATCCGCCAGATGCATGAGCTATGCGACGAACTGCCGGTTTGGGGCGACAGACCGAGGCCGGGCACAAGCGCTCCTGCGCTAAAATGCTGTTCATGGCAACTGAGCGCCCACTGCAGTTCCCCTCGTACTGGCGTCTTCAGGCGATGGGATGGACTTCGCTTTACGTGCTGGTGCTGGTCGCATGTATCCCCGACATGACCCGCCCTGGAACGCTGCGCGACCAAACTGTCGCTATAGTTTTCATGTTCCTTGGCAGTTTGGTTCTACGTCCCATTTGTCGATCGCTATTGCGACGTTCGCTTCCATGGCTCGCTTTGGAGTTGAAGGCGTCGGTTTGGTCGCTGGTCCTCGGCACAATCGGCGCGTTCACAGCCGAACTCACCGTGTTACGCTTCCGAACAGTAGATTGGAAGGATCTGGCGGGGAACTCCGTGCAGTTTTCGGTCGTGCTCTTCCTCTGGTGCAGTCTGTATTTCAGTATTAAGCAATGGCAACAATCAACCCAGGAAAGAGAACGCCTGCTGCGTGCCGAAACCGAGGCCCGCGAGGCGCGGCTCAGCGCCTTGCGTTATCAGTTGAATCCGCACTTTCTGTTTAATTCGCTGAATGCGGTTTCCACGCTCGTTCTCGATGGGAACGCTCCCGCCGCAACCCGCATGCTGGCGCAGATCGGGGAGCTTTTGCGCACCAGCCTGGACAACGAAGTGATGCCGGAAGTAACGCTTTCTCAGGAGATGGTATTTACGCAACGGTACCTTGCCATCGAGCAAACCCGGCTGGGAGAGCGTTTGCAGGTCGATTTGGCCATTCCTTCCGAAACGTTGGATGCCCTGGTACCCAGCATGTTGCTGCAGCCGCTGGTGGAGAATGCCGTCCGCCATGGCGTAGTGCCACTGGTTAGAGGGGGAAGAATTACGATCGCGAGTGCGCTTCGCGTTGACCGATTGCAGATTGTCATCGGGAATTCTGGAACGCGAGGTGGTGAAACGCAAAACGAAAATGGAAATGGAATTGGCCTGAGAAATACCGCCGAACGACTGGAGACGCTGTACGGTGATGACCATCGCTTCACGTTGCAATGGCCGGAAGCAGGTGGCTGTCAGGTAATCATCGAATTGCCTTTGCGAAGAATTGCCCAAAACGTAGAGGAAGCAACGTGCGCGCACTAATTGTGGATGATGAGCCTCTGGCCCGACGTGGCATCAGGCTCCGGCTGCAAAAGTTCAAAGATGTCGAAATCGTTGGCGAGTGTGGAGACGGCGCGTCTGCGGTTGGGAAGATTCTTGAGCTTTCTCCGGATGTTGTCTTTCTCGATGTGCAAATGCCCGGCATGGATGGGTTTGAGGTTCTCAGGGCTTTGCCACAGGAGAATCTGCCCTCGGTCATCTTTCTTACCGCTTACGAGCAGCACGCCTTGCGCGCATTCGAGGTCCACGCATTGGACTACCTGCTTAAGCCCGTCGACGACGAACGCTTTAGCGCCGCTGTACAAAGAGCCAGGGGGGTAGGAGATTCCGGTTCCAAGATTCAGATGGCCGAACGAATCTTGCAGATGCTTCAGCGCGATTCCGTGAGGTATCCATCGCGTTTCCCCGTGCGCATCGGTTCCCGGATTCAGGTTGTGCTTACCGAGGACATCGAATGGATCGCGGCAGCGGGAGATTACGCGGAATTACACAATGGCGGACGTTGTCATTTGTTGCGTGAGACCATGAATTCCCTCGAAGAGAAACTCGATCCTGCGCAGTTTCTTCGCATTCATCGCTCCCGGATCCTGCGCGTCAAATGCATCCGGGAACTTCGAGCCATCGACAATCGAGAATACTTGGTGAAGCTGGCTGACGGCTCGGAGCACCGCTCCAGCCGAACGTACGCAGATCGCCTGGAAAATTGGCTATCCTCCACAAAAGCTTGATGGCCAGCAACCCGTTGGGCGAGGGATTTTCTCAATCAGAACTACCGGCTTCAGTGGAACTTCTCCAAAGTGATGGGCAATCACACGCCGAAGTTCCGCTTCCAGGCACGCATCGATCCCGTCAAGCATGGGGTCAACTTGGACACGGCGAGTTTCACTGGTACAGAAACTGACCTGGATTTTGTTAACAAGGTCATTCATGCCTTTACGTTAGACTGCAAAACTAGAACTGAGTATCAGAAACGCTTTTCGGGGAAATGATGGACGCTGCGAAGACGTTGCCCGAAATTTTCGCGGCCTCGCGGGAGACCAAGTCCGGGTCGTTCGTGCTGCCTATGAGGGTGAAGATCCACACCGTTAGCCGGCACACGCCAATCGAAAGCCACAACGAAAACATCGTCGCGGATGTGAACATTGACGGCGCACCCGGGCTGCTTTGGCCCAACAAGGACCTTGTGCCGCTCGGCGTGGAGCATTCGAGCTTGTCGAAGGATGTGGAGTCGGCCGCGCGGAACATGGGATACACGATCAGCCCCGACTCAATCCCCGACCCCATCCCGGAAGAGGTAATTTTCATTCGCAGCGATCAGTATTTGTTTGTGAAGCAAGGTGTGTGCCGGCCGTCTTGATGAATCCTGGAATGCAGAGTGCCAGCCCGAAGGTAGATGGCGCCGCGGTCTTTCATAAGTGGATCTCGAGTATTTACCACACGCCGAAAGAAAACATGAGCCAGCAGTTTTATTTCGATCGGCAGCGAGGTCCAAGGGATTGTCATTCCTCGTCGGCTACGAGGTGGCGCAGCAGGCCGAACGCCCGATGTGGAACGCGGGCGATTTTTTCGCTACGAAGTTCGCGCAGAAACATTAGTTCGGCAAAACTGCATTTATAGGTTTTCCGCATAGTGTCGTAATAAAAGCCTTTCCGGCACAGCGGAAATAGTTGCCTTAACACCATTGATCGGAAAAAGTTGGGTTTGTTGCGCTCCTCCACGATCGGCCTGTACAAATTGAAACGCATCCACTTATTTTGCCGAATTCCGGTGGCTTTTCGGAACGGACACCCGCAGTTCGGCTAACTCCGATTAGTCACGTGATCGGACAGGTGCCTTCGTTGGTCCAAACGAGGTTGTGGGCGAATTGTTGGCAATACGGAAACTACGCGCTGAGGTACCTTTCGTCCTATGCCTCGACTGCAGGTTCGCTCTGGACTGGAAGGTTTGCCTGCTGCCAGGCATCAAAGCCGCCAATCACGTTGGCGACGTTTTGGAAACCGGCTCGCTGCAGCAAGCTGCACGCGATCATGCTGCGATAGCCGCTCTTGCAATGGACCGCAATAGGCCGGTCGCGGTCGATTGCTGGCGGAGATATTTTGAAATTGTCCAGAGGCCACCAGGCTGCATCTTCGATATGTCCGGCGTGCCACTCGGGTTCGCGCCGCACATCGAGCACTTGGGAAGCGCGAGCCTGCAGGCGATCGCGCAAAACTTGCACCGTGATTTGTGGCAATTCAGCGAGCGAAAATCCCGCCTGGGTCCAAGCTGCGATGCCACCATTCAAATATCCTAGGGCATCTTCAATGCCTACTCTGGCCAATCGAAGCCGCGCTTCGGACACTTGTTCAGGAGAATCAGCGATCAGCACAGGACTGGCGGACAAACCAAGAACCGTTCCCGCCCAGGAGGCGAACTGTCCAGACAAAGCAATGTTGATTGAGCCGGGTACATGCCCGTGGGCGAACTGGTCGCCGGGGCGAACGTCGAGTGCGACTATTCCCTCCCGCAGCATCAACTTCAGTTCAGTTGCAGAAATCGGGGGCAGTTCGCGGAGGTCGGCGAGCGCGGCCGCCCCCTCGCGATTAATTTCGGCATCCTGCAGAAAGTAGTCGGGACGGGTTGGCAAGTTGGCAGTCAACTGCCGAATGAATTCTTCCCTGCTCTTGATTTGCAGAGCGTAGTTAGTGAGCCGTTCGGTACCGATAGTTGAGGAGCGCTCGGCTCGCATGTTGCGGCCGCAGAGTGAACCGGCTCCGTGCGCCGGATAGACCAGAACGCCATCTTCGAGCCTGAGCAGTTTGCCATGCAGACTGTCATAGAGCATGCCCGCTAATTCCACGGGACTGTGGGTTCTTGAAAGATCCGGCCGTCCGACATCGCCGAGGAATAATGTGTCGCCGGTCAGAACGGCCCACGGCTTAGTTGACTTCTCTTTATCAGTGATTAGAAAGCAGAGGCTTTCAGGCGTATGTCCTGGTGTTTCCAGCACCTTAAGAACCATGTTCCCGAAATGCAACTCGAAGCCATCCTGCACATCGATGTGGGGGAACCTGGCCCCGGCACGGGCTCCGATATAAATCTTTGCCCCGGTTCGCGCGGCGAGCTCTTTATGTCCGGAAACAAAATCGGCATGCAGATGGGTCTCAAAGATATGACGGATATCCACTCCGTGTTCGCGGGCAGCCTGCAAATAAATATCCACGTCCCGCTGCGGATCGACGACGACAGCGTCGCCCTGCGACGCGAGCATATAAGAAGCATGCGCTAAACAACCCAGATAGAACTGTTCGAAATACATGATCGTCGCCTCGGCTGAAAATTTAGAAAACTGCAGAGAGTCAGCCCAAACCATCATAACCCCACATATCAAGGACTTGAGGTCCCTGGGCAGTTAATGGGAGCAAACTTCGTGTTTTGACGTTCCATTGGGGGAGAAAAAAACTTGGTACTTTCCACTCCGGTTTTTGCGTTACAATGCGGGTCTGACGCGCTGTTCGGCTCGACCAGTGCCAATGGGCGAAGTACGAAGATGGTATCCTGTTCCCCCCAGGAGGTAGTTTGATGTACCGGCCCCCCCTTGGCAGCGTCCCCGGATCCAATCCGCTGCCCGATGTCGAGTTGACCATTCGTGGACTCACCCAGGATTTCTGCACGGCATTCAACACTGGAAATTATGATCAGGCAGCGGCATTATTCACTGCCGACGGCGTGTTGATGCTCTCCCATCGTGAGTCGTCCCAAGGACCGAAGGGTATCGAGCGTGTACTGCGGCAGTACGGAGACTTGGGCTACCAGAATCTGCGCTTTGAGACTACGCGCGTAGACTACTCAGGCGACATGGCTATTGAAATGGGGCGTTATACCGTTTCTATTGAACTTGGAAACACTGCCGCCGCTGACGCGGGAAAGTTTTTGCGAGGCTGGCATCGCCTCGGCGCGTGGCGGATTGTAGGCGACTCCTGGACCAGCCACTTGCCCATCGTCGATCAAGAAATCAAATTCGGCGGTGGCACAAAAGTCGCTTAGCTCAATTCCGGCTCAAGAGTAACATGATGTGAGGACGGTTGGATTTTGCTGTAGGCGCGGGGAATCGGAAGCTGGAGTTGCGCTTCGCTGTTGTTGCTGATAAGTTTCGACAATTATGAGTGAGCCCGTGCCTGGCGTTTCCCGACCTGCCAAACCGAAGAACGATGCTCCGGCTAGCGATTCCAGGTTCGGCGTGGCATTACTCTTCTGCCCGAATTGCTCGACCGGACTGCAGGAGAATCGATGCAAACTGAGTTGCCCGCGCTGCGGCTTTTATCTGAGCTGTTCCGACTTCTGTTGAGCGAACCGGCGTTTCGCACTTAAAACGCGGCCTTTGTCATCCAAGATTGCACTTAAGGATCGAGGACGTTCAGTAGTCAAATTCAAATACTAAATGCTCGAGGACCTGACAGCTTCCCTCGCTTGCATCTACAATAGCTACGCACAGGTCTTCATAGGAGAAAAACATGCAACGCAAGGCAAGCGCCGTCTGGAAGGGCGGACTGAAAGATGGTAAAGGCGCAGTATCGTCCTCCAGCGGCGTGTTAAACAACACTCCATATTCCTTTAGCACTCGATTCGAAAACACTCCCGGGACAAATCCTGAGGAATTGATTGCAGCGGCGCACGCTGGCTGCTTTTCGATGGCGCTTTCCGGCCAGTTGGGCGGCGCCAATCTGACCGCATCGAGCATCGAGACCACGGCCACACTCACCATGGAGAAACTTGATTCCGGTTGGACGATCACTGCGGTTCATCTGGATGTGGTGGGCCGGGTGCCCAATGCCGATCAAGCCGCTTTCCAGAAGGCGGCCGAAAACGCTAAGAGCGGCTGTCCCGTGTCAAAGGTGCTCAAAGCGAATATTACGATGACTGCCAAGCTGGAAGGATAAGGGTTGAGGAGAGGCCGCAGGCTCGCGGACTGAATTTGCGCTCCGCGACTTAGGTAGAGCTGGTGCGCGAACTTCGGACTCGCGTATGTGAATCTTGAGAGCTGAAGCCGGACACTCAAGTTTGACAGCTGGCGGTGCGCCTGTAGAATATTGTGGTTCTCTCCTGAAAGGTGGCTCGCAGGGGTCGCTCCGTAACCAGGTCACTATTGCCATCGTGGCGGAATTGGCAGACGCGCATGGTTCAGGTCCATGTACCCGCAAGGGTGTGGGGGTTCGAGTCCCTTCGATGGCACCAAGCTCTACCTTCCCTTCGTTTTGCGTCGTTATCGGAAACGTGTTGGCTTGCGGACGGAGCATTCAACATTCCTGTGGGCGCACTCCCTCAGCGCCTTACCAACCGATCACCGCTCGCCAGCGCGTCCACTGGATCATAGACAAACACAATCGGCCCTGGAACTCTCAGCGTGGGTCTGTTCAGCGAGGGCATCGGCACCGGGCGGGACACTCCTAAAGAACACGGACTGCATTGGGGAGGCTTCGGAGACCGGTACGGGATGCGGCTTACGGGTACCTCTACCGGCAATGTCATAGAGGCGGGCTCGGTGCTTTATGGGGAGAGGATCCTCGCTATAGTTATTTCCGGAACCCCGCTGAACAGATTTGAATCATGGGCCGTCGAACCGAATATCTTTTGACCCTCTGTTTGAGACCCGATGACAAGTGGTTCGACAGCCTTCCCGTATAATTGTTCCCATTCGTCATGTCTGCCAGCCTCGATGAAATCGTTGCCGCGACCCGCCGGATAGTTGCTGAGAGTAAACCGGTGGCGGATCTGCGCCAGTTTGAACGGCAGGCCGGAAACCATGTCCCGCGCGGCTTTCGTCACAGCTTGGAATCAGGTAGCGCAAGCGGCATAGCCGTCATCGCGGAGCTCAAACGAGCCTCGCCTTCGCGCGGGCTGATTCGTCCTGATTTCGATCCCGTCAGTCTGGCGAAAGAATTCGAGAGTTCGGGTGCGACCGCCTTGTCGGTGTTGACGGCCGCGGAATTCTTTCAAGGATCGTTGGAAAACCTGCGACGTGCATCGGCCGCGACGAAGCTGCCTTGCCTGCGCAAGGATTTCATCGTCGACGAATTCCAGTTGCTGGAAGCGCGAGCCAATGGCGCCGACGCGGTATTACTGATTGTGGCCGCTTTGACTCCGGCGGAATTGAAGATGCTGGTCCGCCGAGCTAGCGAGTACAAGCTTGATGTTTTGTGCGAAGTGCACGACGAAATGGAATTACAACGTGCCGTTGACGAAGGGTGCACCCTGATTGGCGTGAACAGCCGCGATTTGCGGACGTTCAAAGTCAATCTCGAAACATCATTTCGGCTGGCGAACTCGATTCCAAAGAATTCACTGCCTGTGGCCGAGAGTGGAATCCACGGTGGGGCGGATATTGCCCGCCTGCGTGCGGTTGGCTATCAGGCATTTCTGATCGGCGAGTCTTTGATGAAGGCGAAATTTCCCGGAGACGCACTGAAAGCGCTTCTGGTTGAAGCACGGCGCGAGTTTGATGTGCCAGCCAGAAAATAAATCTCGCTGAAACTGGGGTATGACTGACTGAGGACGGAGAACTGGGTTTTCATGACCTGGGTGAAGATTTGCGGTATCACAAATATCGAGGACGCAATGACCGCAGTCGACGCCGGCGCGGACGCGCTGGGGTTCGTCTTCTACGGCAAGAGTCCGCGGAACATTGATCCGGGAATGGTTGGCCAGATCGTGGCGAAGGTGCCGGCGCGGGTAGAGAAGGTTGGTGTTTTCGTCAACGAGGCCGCGGAGCGAATCGATCAGTCGGTGCAGCAAGCTGGGTTGACAGCGGTACAGCTTTGCGGGAAAGAATCCGTTGCCGGTTTCATCAAGTATTTACGTGTGCCATGGGACATAAATCACCGCCCAAAAGTCATTTTCGTAATCCCCGCTGGGGCACTGTCAGAAGGCCTCTTCTTTATCGGCGACGAATTGAAAAATGCCTTGCATGCCCTGCTAATTGATTCCGTTTCTGCCGTTGAACCCGGAGGCACAGGCAAGCGCTTCGATTGGCAGAAAGCGCAAGGGATGATCGAGATGCTGGGTTTGACGATACCAACTATAGTTGCGGGCGGACTCACTCCTGAAAATGTGGCTGATGCGCTGGCGCTGTTACACCCCTGGGGCGTTGATGTTTCCTCGGGCGTCGAATCAAAAGCCGGAAAGAAAGATCCAGAAAAAGTTCGGGCGTTCCTCAGTGCTGTTCGTGAGGCAGAGAGGCTCGTATAGGAAGATGGCAACCGCGACTGTCAGCAAGGGCAATAAATTGACCAAAGCTTCGGCTAACGGCCGCTTCGGCGTTTACGGAGGGCGTTACGTCCCCGAGACGCTGATGGCCGCGCTTGAAGAACTCGAGCGCGAATACGAGAAGGCGAAGCGCGATCGTGAGTTCCGGCGCCGTCTGGATGAACTCCTGCGGACCTACGCCGGCCGGCCGACGCCGCTGTTTTTCGCGCGGCGGCTCACCGGGAAATTTCGCGGCGCTAGAATCTATCTCAAGCGCGAAGATCTTCTCCATACCGGCGCGCACAAAATTAACAATTGTCTCGGCCAAGGACTTCTCGCCGAACGCATGGGCAAGCGCCGCATCATTGCCGAAACGGGCGCGGGACAGCACGGCGTCGCCACCGCTACCGTCTGCGCTCTGCTCGGCTTCGAATGCGTTGTGTACATGGGCACTGAAGACATGCGGCGTCAGGAACTGAACGTTTTTCGCATGCGGCTGCTGGGGGCTGAAGTGCGCGGCGTGGAGTCGGGTTCGCGCACGCTGAAAGACGCCATCAATGAGGCCATGCGCGATTGGGTAACCAACGTTCGTACGACTCATTATCTTCTGGGCAGTGTGCTGGGCGCACACCCATATCCCACGATGGTGCGCGATTTTCATAAAGTCATCGGCCGTGAAGCTCGCGCGCAGATCCTCAAAGCCGAAGGCAAGCTGCCTGCGGCGATTATCGCGTGCGTTGGCGGCGGCTCGAACTCCATTGGCATTTTCCACGACTTCATCAAGGACAAACGAGTAAAGCTCATCGGGGTCGAAGCTGGCGGGCGCGGCGAGGGCTTAGGAGAGCATGCTGCACGTTTCCGCGGCGGTTCGCCGGGCGTTTTACAGGGAACCTATTCCTACTTGCTCCAGGATGCGGCGGGGCAGGTGGCGAACACGCATTCGGTATCGGCGGGGTTGGACTATCCCTCGATCGGCCCGGAACATGCGGCGCTTTATGATTCGGGCCGCGCTGAGTACGTTTCCGCATCCGACGCGGAAGCTCTGGATGCGTGCACGCTGCTGGCTCGGACCGAAGGCATTATTCCAGCACTCGAGTCGGCGCATGCCGTGGCGGAAGTGATCAAGCGGGCACCAGGAATGAAGAAATCAGAGATCGTGGTCGTGAACATCTCGGGGAGAGGGGATAAAGATATCGGAATCCTACGGGAGAGTCTGAAACTCGACGGTTAGACCGTTTGCGACTGTCAATTTTCAATTGCTAATTGAAAGTCGGCAATTCTCTGTACTACCAAGGCCATGCCTCTCTGTTTTCAAACTCGCCCTTCGCTGGTGGCTTACGTTACCTGCGGCGATCCCGATCTGGCAACTACGCGAGATGTCGTGCTGGCTGCAATCGAAGCGGGTGCCGATGTGATTGAACTTGGTGTGCCGTTCAGTGATCCTGTAGCCGACGGTCCGGTGATCCAGCGCGCCAGCCAGCGAGCGCTCCAGAACGGAGTAACGCTGGCCGACGTGCTGAAACTGGCGGCGGAAGTGCGCCAGCATGCGCAGTCGACTGGGCTAATTATCTTCTCGTATTTGAACCCGATCCTGCGCATGGGATTGGAAAAGTTCTGCAAACTCGCGCGCCATGCAGGTGTTGATGGAGTCCTGCTGACGGATTTACCAGTCGAGGAAGCGAGCGATTACCTGCGCGAGATGCGGCGAAATGAACTGGCGACCGTGTTTCTTGCGGCGCCCACCAGCACCGACGAGCGACTGAAGCGCATCGCGGCAGCTTCGAGCGGGTTTGTTTACGCGGTCTCGCGGACGGGAGTGACTGGAGCGCGCCAACAGTTGCCTGAAGACGCGCAGAAACTGGTTCACCGTCTCCGCAAGCATACGAAGCTTCCCATCGCCGTCGGCTTCGGTATTTCCACCAGGGAGCAATTCGCGGCAGTGGGGGGATTTGCCGACGGGGCCGTAATCGGCAGCGCGATTGTCGAAACTATCGAACGCAATCCCGGCAAGGAAGCCGCGTCTGTGGCAGAATTTATAAAGCAGCTCTCAGCTTTCAGCTCTCAGCTTTCAGCGCACAAAGAATGACGCGCGCATTTTTGCGTCGCTGTAGGGCTGATGTCCCCTTTTGGGTTTCGAGTTGAGCTGAGAGCTGACGGCTGAAAGCTTATGGGTTCTATGGACATTTCTGAGTGGCGCAAGAAAATCGATGAACTTGACCGCAAACTGGTGGAGTTGCTGAGCCAGCGTGCGCAGGCGGCCCATGAGATTGGCAAATTGAAACGCGGCGTTGGAATGCCTATCTACGAGCCAGATCGTGAGCGCGCCGTATTCGACAATGTGCGGGGCATCAATCCGGGGCCGTTGCCCGATCGTGATCTGTTATGCATCTACGAACGCATCATGGACATAATGCGCCAGATTCAACAGGAGGAGATCGCGCCCAAGTCCGCAGTGACAGAAGCGGGCGGCGATACAGAATTGGATTCTGAGGTGAATGACTAAAGTCAGCTCTCAGGCTTTTAGCCGTCAGCGCTCAGTAAAACATCGTAGAGCTAAGTAGCGCAGACGGATGAGAGCTGATAGTTGTTAGCTTTCCTATGATTGTCGCAATGCAAGAATCGGCCACGGAAGAGCAGATCCAGCGTGTGGTAGAACACCTGGTTGAGAGGGGCTTCTCGGTGCATCGCTCCACCGGAGCTCGGCAGACTGTAGTGGCTGCGGTCGGGGCGCGGATCGATTTTGATATCCGCAACCTTGAAGTTCTGTCCGGAGTCGAACACGTTCACCGCATCAGCGCGCCCTACAAGTTGGCGGGACGAAGCTTTCGGCCGCAGGGAACCGTGGTCCAGTTTGCCAATGGCTTGAAAATCGGCGGTGAGCAAGTAGTCGTGATGGCAGGCCCATGCTCGGTGGAATCGCGTGACCAGCTTTTCGCCACAGCCGAGCGTGTGGCGAAGGCGGGTGCCCGCGCCCTTCGTGGAGGCGCGTTTAAACCGCGCTCTTCTCCTTATTCTTTCCAGGGACTTGGGTTGGAGGCTCTGAAACTGTTGCGGGAGGCGGGCGACCGCTTCGGCTTGCTCGTGATCAGCGAGGTCATGGAGATCTCGCAAATAGCTGTCATGCTGCCTTTCGTGGACATCTTCCAAGTGGGCGCACGCAACATGCAGAATTTTAATTTGCTGCGTGAGTTGGGCAAAGTCAAGAAGCCGGTTTTGCTCAAGCGTGGCATCGCTGCAACATTGGAGGAACTGCTGCTCTCCGCCGAATACATTATGGCCGGCGGAAACTACGACGTAATTCTGTGCGAGCGTGGCATTCGCACATTCGAGACTTATACCCGGAATACGTTGGACATTTCGGCGATTCCGATCATTCACAAGCTCTCGCACTTGCCCATGGCTTCCGACCCGTCGCACGGTACCGGACTGCGCGATAAAGTTGCTCCCATGGCGCGGGCATCCGTGGCCGCCGGCGCGGACGTGCTTTTGATCGAAGTTCATAACGACCCTGATAAAGCGTTGTCGGATGGCGCCCAGTCGCTTTATCCCGATCAATTTTCGGAGTTGATGGATCAGTTGCGCATGATTGCGCCCGCAGTCGGCCGCACTGTTGCCTGATTTCATCTTAAGCAATCGACGGCGTTGAGAGGCTGCCGCGGAGGCCACAGAGGCGATGTCCATTCGCCAAATCACGATTATCGGCGCCGGCCTGATTGGCGGTTCACTCGCCCTGGCCTTGAAGAAGTACGGGTTTGCCGGACGGATCATCGGCTGCGATCACGCATCAGTTCTCGATCGTGCGCGACGCAGGGGCGCGATTGATGGTGGACACACCAATCCCGCCGATGCGGTTCGTGGCAGTCAGATCATCATTCTCGCAACGCCCGTCGGCGCGATCATCGACTTGATCGATCGGCTCGGCCCCGCGCTACCTCCGAAGACTCTGCTCACGGATGTCGGCAGCACTAAGGCCGAGGTTTTGGAGCGAGCGAAGACAGTCTTCCACAAGAACACCGGCCTTCGCTTTCTTGCCGCGCACCCCATGGCTGGAAAGGAACAGTCTGGGGTGGAATTCGCTGACCCCGATCTCTTTCAGAACGCTGCCTGGTTTGTGACTCCGGTTCCGGGACAAAAGGTATACGACGGTCTGAGCGGAGAGTACCTGGAGTGGGTGGAAAAGATTGGTGCACGCATTGCGAGCATGGACGCCAAGGCACATGACCAACTCTGCGCCTGGATCAGTCACTTGCCTCAAATGATTTCAACCGCCCTTGCCGCTGCTTTGGTTGATGAATACGGCGAAGATGCGCCCCTGCTCGAGGCCGGAGGGCGCGCCCTTCGTGAGATGACCCGCATTTCGGGCAGCCCTTATTCCATGTGGCGCGACATTGCTCTTACTAACAAGACAAATATTCGAAACGCGCTTCTGAAACTGGAGCAGCATCTGGCCCACATCCGCGAAAATCTTGATACCCGAGAACTAGCGATGGAGTTCGAGCGGGCCCACCAGTTGAAGAAGATCGCTTTTGCAGAAAAGCTGCCAGCTGTGGCAAAAACTCGGTGATCCGATGGATCATTGACCCAATTCTCATTTAGAATCGCTTTCTCATGAACAAGGTCGTTGCCAATGCCGACGAGGCCGTACGCGATATCACGGACGGCGCCAGGATTATGGTTGGCGGTTTCGGGCTCTGTGGTATTCCGGAGAACTTGATTCGCGCTCTGGTCCGGAAGGGCGTGAAGAATTTAACCACAATGAGCAATAACGCCGGCGTGGACGGCCTCGGCATAGGCCTTCTGCTGGCGGCCGGACAGATCCGCAAGCACATCGGAACCTATGTTGGCGAGAACAAAATGCTGGAGCAGATGGTTCTCCAAGGCAAAGTTGAACTGGAACTGGTGCCGCAGGGAACATTCTCCGAGCGCATTCGTGCGGGGGGCGCGGGCATTCCCGCTTTCTTCACGCCCACCGGCGTCGGTACAATCGTCGCCGAAAACAAGGAGACTCGCGAATTCGACGGCCGCATCTATGTGATGGAATACGCGCTGAAAGCCGATTTCGCATTAGTGAAAGCCTGGAAGGGCGACAAGTGGGGCAATCTGGTTTATCGAAAGACCGCCCGCAATTTCAATCCGATGATGGCAACTGCCGCCAAAGTAACCATCGCAGAGGTAGAGCACCTGGTGGACGCTGGCGAGTTGGAAGCCGACCTGATTCACACGCCCAGTGTCTATGTGAAATGTATATTCCAGGGCGAATTGTACGAGAAGCGAATCGAGAAACGTACGACAAGAAAGGCAAGTTGAACCGTGTGGACCAGCCGCCCTCGGCTGTCCAGGCCGAGCAAAGCTCGGCAGTGACCGCGAGAAGAAACCATGTCAACCATTCCCAAGCCAGGTAAAGATATCGACAAGCGCGAACGCATCGTGAAACGCATTGCCCAGGAACTGCGCGACGGCTTCTACGTGAATCTCGGCATCGGCATGCCCACGCTAGTGGCCAACTACGTCCCCCCCGGCATGGACGTGATTCTGCAGAGTGAAAATGGAATGCTCGGTATCGGACCTTTTCCCCTCGAAGGGCAAGAGGACTGCGATCTGATTAATGCTGGCAAGGAAACCGTCAGCGAAATGGCGGGCACGGCTTATTTTTCGAGCGCCGATTCATTCGCGATGATCCGCGGCGGTCACATTGACCTAAGTGTGCTCGGCGCCATGGAAGTGGATGAGGAAGGCAATCTGGCCAACTGGATGATCCCCGGCAAAATGGTGAAGGGTATGGGCGGCGCGATGGACCTGGTGGCGGGCGCGCGCCGTGTGATTATCGCCATGGAGCACACGACCAAAGATCTTCAGCCGAAAATCCTCAAAAAGTGCACCTTGCCGCTGACCGGCGTCAGGGTGGTGAATACGATTGTTACGGAGATGGCCGTCATGCAAGTGACGCCGACAGGTCTGGTGCTGGAGGAGGTCGCCCCGGGATTGAATGCCGATGATGTACAACGCGTCACGGAAGCGAGATTAATCCTCAGCCCTGATCTCAAAATGATGGCAAGCTGAACCGGTCCTACTGGGCCCCAGCAGAGCTCTTCATTCGTGCCGGTTCAAACTCATCGCCTTTCTGCCAGCCCACCAATTTGCTTTGGGACGCCGCTGCCCAACCCAGCGCAAATCCGAATCGCGCCATCACCGCATCGCCAGTGAAATCCATGCTGGGATGATATTCATCGCTCGGCTGATGATAGTGCTTCGAAGTGTACTCTTCGGCCTGCTGCAAGCCCCACACGGCATCGTGTCCCTTATATTTTGTGCCTTCGTTGATTGAGAACGCGGGAATACCGACGTGCGCCAGGCTGAAGTGGTCGGAACGGTAGTAGTGTCCAGCTTCGGGACGTGAATCGGGGCGAATCGTCAGGCGGAATGTTTTCGCCATCGCCGCGACCACCGGATAGAAAGTCGTCCGCTCCGATCCCGAAACTTCCACCTCCTCTGGCGAGCCCAGGGGCGGCACGTCGTCATAATTCAGGTCGAGGCTTATTTTTCCTGCGGGAATCGGGGGATGCTTGCCCAGATACTCCGAGCCCAGCAGACCTTGCTCCTCCGCGGTCACCGAGGCAAACAGAATGGAACGGCGCGGCCGTCCCGTCGCTTCCGAGTAGGCGCGCGCGATTTCCAGCAAAATGCCACAACCAGTTGCATTATCGTTGGCGCCGTTGTAAATGTTGTCACCCGGCATTTCCGGGCGGATGCCGAGGTGATCGTAGTGGGCGGTATACATCACAGCTTCGCTCTTGAGCGTGCGATCTGACCCCGGCAACATGGCCAGCACGTTGTTTGATTCGAATGGACGAATCTTGCTCACCATGTGCGCTTTCAACTTCAGGGGCAGCGCTACAGGATGAAAATCGCGGGAGCGCGCATCCGCCATCATCTTGTCAATGTCTGTGCCGGCAGTAGCAGCCATCTGTTTTGCCACCTCAAGCTGAACCCATGATGCGACCTTCAACTTCGGTGTGCCGTCCAGTTTGAGGAATGACTTCTCGCCCGAATTCGAGTTGCGGACGACTTCCCAGGGATAACTCGCCATCTCCGTCTGATGGATGAGAATCGCACCAACAGCACCTTTGCGAGCGGCTTCTTCATACTTGTAAGTCCAGCGCCCGTAATAGGTAAGCGCTTTCCCCTTGAAGAAATTTACGTCGTCGGAGGGTGGCTCGTTGACCAGCATCAGCAGAACTTTGCCGCGCACATCAGTACCCTTGTAATCGTCCCATTTGTACTCGGGGGCTTCGATTCCGTAACCCACATACACAACGTCAGCATCCACGTCCGACTGCGGCTGTTGAGTCTGGTCGTATGCGACATATTGTTCCAGCGATTTCAGATTAGTGGTTCCTTTCGATGAGACCAATGAAAACGTAGTTTCTGGCGCCGGCGTGGTCCCAACCATCGGAACTTTCTGCAAGTAAGTGCCGCTGTCCCCCGCCGGCTTCAAACCATAGAGAGCGAATTGCGTGCCCATGTATTCCGCTGCGATGTCACCGCCCCGCTGCCCCGTGCCGCGCCCCTCGAGCAAGTCATGAGATAGAAACCGTACATGCGCGCGAATGCGCTCGGGGTCGATTTTCTGCATGGCCGCGAAGGCAGCACCCGGCAGCCGCACAGAATCAGCCGTATGTTTGTGCGCAGATTGTCCGGGCGCGATGCTCGATAGCGAACAGACTATGAAAAGAACAATAACGCTAGTGCGCATCCTCAGAGGCTCCTAGAGAAAAGTTTTGGTGAATAAAGTTTTCATTGTACGGGAAAGCAACAGAAAGGCGGCGTTACCAGAGAGGCGGTCCATTTACACCCTTCGCTCCCAGAGAGCCACAACCCGCCAGCGAGTGTCGGTCAGTTTGACGTCCACAGAGGCAAAAGAATACGTGCCGCGAAGGAGATTTGCGGGATCAAATCCTCGCCAAAACCGTAGGGTGCCATCGAGAAAGGGACTCAAAATCCGCAGTTGCACCAGCAGCGGTGCAGGTTGCTGCTTCGGATTCCCTTAGAGTCTTCTTTCCACTTGCCAACACAACCCCAACTTCGGATAATGAGCACGGAACGTCCCATACAACCGTGTACCGCTATAGTCGAGCAGAGTTGCTGCGGATTCTTCGGCTCACGGCGCGTCAGTTGGCAGCCTGGGAAAAAGCCGAACTGGTAGCCGCCGCTGAGAGCTACTCCTTTTTTGACCTCCTTCAAATCAAGAAAATCCGCGACCTGTGCGCTCGCAAAGTGCGCCCTGCGGTAATTCGTCGGTCGCTCGTTGCCATGCAGAAGCAGGTAGCAGGAATGGAGAATCCGTTGCTCGAAGCTGGCGCCTTCAGCACTGGCCATCGCGTAGCCTTTCGCCACGCGGGCAGGCTCCTTGAACCCATCGCCGGTCAATTCATGTTCGACTTCTCCACTCGAGACAAAGTCGTGACCAGCACCACAAGTCCGCTAGTCAGACCGGGACCCGTTCCCGCCGATGTAGCCGGACTTTTCGCCCAAGGCATCGCGCTGGAGGAAGACCCCAACACACAGGCTCAGGCGATCAACGTTTATCAAAGGGTGCTGGAACTGGATCCTGAGCATGCGGCGGCGCACATCAACCTGGGTACGCTGCATTACAACCGGCAGGAGTACACAGTGTCGGAGAAGCATTACCGCGCCGCTATTGCGATTGACTCACGCTACGCCTTGGCCTATTTCGATCTGGGCAATGTGCTGGACGAGACCGGCCGGGTGGCAGAGGCGATTCAGGCTTACAACACCGCGCTGCAGCTAGCCCCCACTTACGGCGATGCTCATTACAATGTGGCGCTGGCCTATGAGAAGGTCCGGGAACCGCGCAAGGCTCTGAAGCATTGGCGCGCGTATGTGAAGTTGGATACCTCAGGCCCGTGGGCGGTGCATGCGCGCCATCAGATCCAGCGAATCATGCAGGCCGACGGCCTCCGGCTTGTCTACGGCAAAACCGATTCTCCACGACACCCTTCCGCGTAGCGCCCCCGTCTCGGCGAAGGCAGGAATGCCCTCGCGACAGCCGGAAGGATGCCGGTGCTAAAAGTCCCTACCATAAAGGTGCTAGAATTCTTGGTTCGTCATACTCATCTGAAGGTGCTTTCATGCCTGATGTTCTGCAGCTTCCCCCGCCGACACCTCTGACCAGCTTTAGTGAGGACGAGATCCTGTTCCGCGACAACATCCGCCAGTTCGCCGAAGAGAAAGTTCGTCCTCTGGTGAAAGAAATGGACGAAAAGGGTGTCTTCGACAAAGACCTCATTCATCAGTTCTTTCAGCTCGGGCTGATGGGGATTGAAGTGCCCGAGCAATATGGCGGCGCGGGGGGCAAGTTCTTTGAGGCGATTCTCGCGGTGGAAGAACTTTCGCGCGTCGATGCTTCCGCCGGCGTGATCGTGGATGTGCAAAACACACTGGTCAACAATGCCCTGTTGCGCTGGACGACTGAAGAGCAGAAGAAGCACTATCTGCCGCGAATGGTGGCGGACCTGTGTGGCGCGTACGCGTTGAGCGAGGCAGGTTCGGGCTCGGATGCGTTTGCGTTGCAAACTAAGGCTGAAATTAAGGGAAGCGATTACGTCCTCAATGGGCGCAAGTTGTGGATCACCAATGGCAAAGAGGCTGGCCTCTTTATTTTGTTTGCCACGGTCGATCCAGCGGCGGGATACAAAGGCATCACCGCTTTCATTATCGAAAAAGAATTTCCCGGCTTTTCCGTCGGCAAGAAGGAAGACAAGCTCGGCATCCGCGCCTCCTCGACCTGCGAGCTGATCCTGGAGGATTGCTGCGTTCCCAAGACGAACGTTCTGGGCGAAGTGGGGAAGGGATACAAAATCGCCATTGAAACTTTGAACGAAGGCCGCATCGGGATCGGTGCGCAGATGGCGGGCGTGGCGCGCGGAGCCTGGGAATATGCGTCGAAATACGCGCAAGAGCGGAAGCAATTCGGAAAAGCGATCGCCGATTTCCAGGGCATTCAATTTCAAATTGCGCAGATGGCGACCGACATCGAAGCTGCGCGGCTGATGGTGTACAACGCGGCTCGCATGAAAGACGCCGGCGTTCCGTTCGTCAAGGAAGCGGCCATGGCGAAACTGTTCTGTTCCCAGGTGGCCGAGCGGGTCACGTCGCTGGCTATCGAGATTTACGGCGGCTACGGGTTCACTAAAGACTATCCCGTAGAAAAGTACTGGCGGGATTCGAAGATCGGCAAAATTTACGAGGGCACGTCGAACATGCAGCTGGCCACCATCGCCAAGCTGGTGATGGGCGGGAAATAGGACTCGGGCGGGCCGTTGCGTCGGGAATCCTCCCGGAGCGAAGCATCCCGATTTACTGCCACGGGTCATGGCAGCATAGGGATCCCTCGCTCCGCTAGAAGAAACGCTATCCGGATTGCTACTACCGTTTCTACTCGACGGTGATGCTCACCGCCTTCGAGGGAATTCCGTTCGCTACTACCACCAGCGAACTCGCTCCCGTTTCCATTCCTGCTGGCACATCGAAGTTTGTCGAAACAATCATCTTGCCGGTGGCAACCCCCATGGTGCTGTGGTCGTGCGTCTTGGCATAGAAAACGTGGTGGGTTGCCTGATTCGTGATCCGCACCAACGGGTAATTCGTCGCGGTTCCGAACTCATCCCCGAACGCGGCAGCTTGTGACAATCCGTTGAACTGCTGCCCGGAGATTTTGTAAGTAGAGCCGCGCGTCACCGTAGCCGGGAAAGATGTGATCTTCGGCGCCCACGAGCTCTTGTATGTCCCGGTAGAAGTGTAGGCCGTGGTCCCACCGACGAGCACCTCACCTGTGGGAATCACGATCAAGCTACCGAAATCTTCTGCGGTAGCCTTCAGTGTCGACCCATTGAACTCATACAAGGTCCCGGAATCCCCTTCCACTAGCACGTTGCCATTGGTGAGCAGCGCGGCAAACGAATCGCCCGCCGCGTCGCCGTTCGGAAAGTCGGGGCCTGCAGTCCATTTATCCGACTCGGGCGCCACCGGGTTATAGATCGCCGTGTGTCCAGCGGAAGCGCCCAAGTGGAGAGCACCGGTGGCGAAAACCGTGCCATCCGGACGCAAGATGCCCGGCCCAACTTCTCCGGGAGGACAATATGTGTACTGCCCATGGTTTCCATAATGGAGGCAGCCCTCCTGCGGAGGTCCCTGCAAATTTGCCACAGTGCTCCCGGCGCTCGCCCACGATTGTGAAGACGGCGTGTAGATCTCCGAGTTGGGGTTGTTCTTCACGTCGTAGGTCAGAACCGTGCCATCCGGCATTAGCGTCCAGCCTTCCTCGGCATTGAAATCGCTCTTGCCGGCGGAGCCCACCGCCGTCCACTTAAGCGTGGCGGGATCCAACACTGCCATATTCTTATTGGTCTTGCGTCCCAACAAATACATGCCGTTCGGCAGCACGACCGATGGCGAGTCTCCGATGTCGTACCACCCTTTCGGCGGTGCGACCATGGTCCACTTATTCGTCTTCGGATCGTAAATCGCGCTTTGGTTGGTCAGCGTGAATTGGGCGCCGCAGTTACTGTATTCGCCGCCGGTGAGCAGGAACCGGCCGTCGGCCAGCACGGCTCCAGAAGTGGCGTAGGGGGAGTATCCAGAGGGCAGGCTGGCAAGTTGCGTCCAGGTTCCCTTGTCGTAGCTCCCAGTGATAGTGGGCGTTAGCTTCCACCAATCCGAACAGCTGTTGCCTTGAACCATCACCGTACCATCAGTTAACAGATACTCCACAATCGCGCCGTCTGGCGCGGGGTGAAGCAGTTGCGTCACATGCTGCGCCAGCGAGACGCCCGAGAGCGCAAACAGAAGTGTCATCACGAGAGATAGCTTCTTTGACATAGATCACCTTTCTTGGAGTGCTACAACGATAGCGAATACGGCGCTGGGAGACGGAGCGCAGGTCCGCAATGCTAGCACAGTTCCACCGCAGGTTGGCAATAGAAAAAGTGCCATCGAGGCACAAGAAAACAAAAATAAAGCGGCGCAGTTTTGTCTTCGCAATAATTGGCTGCAAGCTTTCTTCCTGCAGGTCAGCCGTGGGTCGGCGCGAGGCCCCTCAAAGTAACCTTTGAGGTGATGTAGTTTTCAACTATTCCGCAAACATTTTCCCATTTTCTTAGGCTCGTCTCCCTCCAAGGAAAATGCTCGGGGCGGAAGCAGCTATTGGTAAGTACCAGAGGCTTAGCGCTGAGTCCCTACCCCCGTTCCAGCGCCACGGCGAAAGCATCGAGCGAAAGCGAACGCAACAGGTTGCGGCGCATTCCCCGCTCGACCTCAGCCAACCGGTCAGAGGCAAGACTAATCCAGGCAAAGTCCGCAGATTCAGCAAGTTTTTTCAGCTCTGGCTGGATATCAGTGTTACGAATCAGTTCCGGCGTCCCTGAATTCAGGAATGTCAAGTCCTGCAGCAGGGAGTAAATCGCGCGCAATAACTTCTCCGTTTTGTCGCGACCCTCGGCTCCAGCACGATAGGTCTCAGTGATTTTGAAAAGCTCGCTGTGATCGCCGGCACGCAAAGCGGAACTAAGGATGGCGAGGGCATGCGAGCGCGCCGCCGTATAGGCGGGCAGATCGAAGCTGCGCGCCCGGCCTATAGCGCCCTCTGAAAGGCGGGCCAGCAGCGCGCTCTGTTTCAGGTCCCATTCGGGACGAGTCGTCGCGAGATATTGTTCTACTTGCTCGGCGGGCAGTGCATTGAGCGTGACAATCATCGAGCGCGACCGGATGGTCGGCAACAGCTCGCCGGCATTCTCCGTCAATAAGAAAATGGTGGCGAACTCGGGCGGTTCCTCTAGCACTTTCAACAAAGAATTAGCCGCCTCTTTCATAAACGCGGAGTCAGTAAAAATGTAAACCCGTTCCTTGGCCTCGCCGGGCCGGTAATAAATGGTTTCAATCACTCGCCGCACCTGATCCACCTTGATCATCATCTGCGGCGGATCGGGCGGAATCACCAGCACATCGGGATGGGTTTGAACGAAAAGGCGCGTATCTTTCTTGTCGGTTTCGCGCAGGCCGTCGCGGGCTTCAACCGCCTCGGCAAAGCGGGCTTCAAGATCTTCCGCCTGTGCAATGCGGACGCAATTCGAACACTTGCCGCAAAAGTCAGGCAGGCCGTTCGCCGTGACCGGTGCCGGGCAGTTCATGGCCTTGGCAAGCATCAGAGCCAGTGTGTACTTACCCGAACCTGCGGGGCCAGCCAGGATGACGGCTTGCGGAAAACGGTTGCGGGCCAGCATATCGCGCAGGTGACCCACAGCGTCCGAATTGCCATAAAAGTCAGAAAAAGGCATAAAAGCCGATTCTCCACATAGCCACAAAGAAAATCAGAAATGCAACCAATCGAGAATACTACGGACCTCCGGGTGGAGGATTTAGGCTCCGTACTTTTAAGATTTCTCTGTGACTCTGTGCCTCTGTGGTGAATTAGAGTGTCTTGACCCCCAGTTTCAGCTTGCCGCGCACAACGTCGACGATTTGTCTGTGGGTTTCATCAGGAGTGCCACGAGCGTCCACCACGACCACGCGGTGCGGTTCCCGCGCAGCAATAGCGAGATATGCGCTTCGCACTCGTCCGAAGAATGTCCGGCTTTCCTGCTCGAATCGGTTTTCGTCGCTTTTTGTACGGCCAACTTGAGTCTTGTTGCGGCGCCGGGCGCGATCTACGCTCGCGGCCACGTCCGAATCCATTAAGATGGTAAGCTCAGGCCAGATATTGCCACACAAGATTCGATGCAGCGACAGCACTAGCTCGCTGCCCAGTTTGCGGCCGCCGCCCTGATATGCCTCCGTCGAATCGGTAAAGCGATCGCAGAGCACGATTTTACCTTCTGCCAGCCCCGGTTGAATAACTTCGGCAATGTGCTGCGCCCGCGCGGCGAACATCAGGGCCAACTCCGCGAGCGGAGCCAGTGCCGACGTATTCGTATCCAGCAGTAGCTGGCGAACTTTTTCCCCGGTAACCGTGCCGCCCGGCTCCCGGGTCATCATCACCGGAAGATTCTCAGCGCGCAGCACCGCGGCTAGCTTCGCCAGTTGAGTGCTCTTGCCGCAGCCGTCGAGCCCTTCGAAGGTGATGAATCTGCCGCGCTGTGGGCGGGAGGGCACGTCCAGCATCATAGCAAAGCGGCGTGGAAATTAGACTCAAGCACAAACCAGATCCTTCGCGTTGCTCGGGATGACAACACCAATACGCGGCGTGCGTGACGTCGTTCGCGCGTGACTGATATAGTCATGGGTTCTCTGAGTGAGTCGTCAATCCTTCTGTTCCATCAAGGAGCTCCATGATCTCATTGTCGATCTCATTGTCTCGCTGCCTGCGCTTCTGTGTAATTGTGGTTTGTACGATGGCAATCCCCGTCGTGGCACAAAAAACCAAGGCATCGCCAAAATCAGCCGCGCCCACTATTACTATCGCAGTGAATGCAGCCGAGGCTCCGCGCAAGATCTTCCATGCGACATTGACTATCCCGGCCGCCGCGGGCACGCTCACCCTTTACTATCCCAAATGGATTCCCGGCGAGCACGGCCCCACCGGCCCGATCCAGGATTTGGCAGGACTGAAGTTCACCGCCAACGGGCAGACGTTGAAGTGGCGCCGAGACCCGCTTGACGGCTGGACATTCCATGTCGACGTGCCCGCTGGAGCCTCCGCCGTAGACGCATCGTTGGACTTTATTTCCCCCGCGGGACGGGATGAGGGCATGTACACCGGAGGCGAATCGGCTACAGACAAGATGACTGTATTGAGTTGGAATACCGTTCTGCTTTATCCGGCGGGATGGACCTCGGATGAACTCACCTACCAGGCCAGCCTGCGCTTGCCCGACGGGTGGAAATTTGGCACGCCGCTGCCCGTCGCTTCGCAGTCGGGAGCCGAACTCAGATTTAATCCAGTATCGCTGACCACGCTGGTTGACTCTCCGGTGATCGCAGGTGAGTATTTGCGCGTGGTGCCGCTGAGCGAGAACCCGCGGCAGGAGATGGACATTGCGGCCGATAATGCCGGCGATCTGGACGCTCCGCAAGATGAACTCGATCACTACAAAGCTCTGACTAACCAGGCATTGAAGCTCTTCGGGGCGCAGCACTTTCGCGACTACCACTTTCTTTACAGTCTGAGCAATCATGTGGCGCACTTCGGGCTGGAACACCATGAATCCAACGACAGCCGCAGTTCAGAGCGTTCGCTGGTGGAGGACGATCCGCGGCTTCTGGCCTCCGGCCTGCTGTCGCACGAATATGTTCACTCCTGGAATGGAAAGTACCGGCGTCCTGCAGACTTGGCCACGTCAGATTACGAAAAGCCCATGCAAGATGATCTGCTCTGGGTCTACGAGGGGCTGACTTCGTATTTGGGCGACGTGCTCAGTGCTCGCAGCGGGATCCGAACCCCCGAGCAGTTGCGTGACTATGTGGCCTCGATGGCGGCCCGGCTGGATCACGTTCCGGGCCGCACTTGGCGTAATCTGCAGGATACGGCGGACGGTGTGCCCTCCATGCAGGGTGCCCCACCCCAGTGGGAATCCTGGCGACGGACGGCGGATTATTACGACGAAGATGTTCTGAACTGGTTGTGGGTGGATACCATCATCCGCCAGCAGACCCAGGGGCAGAAGTCAATGGATGATTTCTGCCATCTTTTTCACGGCGGGCAGAGCGGGCCGCCCGAGGTGAAAACATATACGTTTGACGACGTGGTGAACACCCTGAATCAGGTTGCTCCTTATGACTGGCGTGGATTCTGGACGGAGCGGCTCACCAACCATGGACCGGGTGCGCCGCTTGCGGGGATCGAGGGCAGCGGTTGGAGATTGGTTTATAACGAGGTCCCATCGGAACTGATAAAGGTGCGCAAGCGCGAACTCAAAGAGGTCAACGCCCAATACTCTATTGGTTTGCTGCTCGATGAAAGCGGAAACATCATCGACACCGTGGAAGGAATGCCGGCGGCAGAGGCTGGCGTCGGGCCCGGGATGAAGGTCGTGGCGGTGAATGGAAAACGCTTCTCGGCAGAACTTTTAGGCGATGTGCTGAAGGCAGCGAAAAACAGCTCCGACCCGGTCGAGTTGCTGGTGGAAAACGCCGACTACTACGCAATTTACCAACTTGACTATCACGGGGGAGAAAAATATCCACATCTGGTGCGGGATGAATCGAAGCCGGATGTACTCGCCGATATTATTAAGGCGCGGTAGTTCGAAAAACGCTCCGCGTCTTCGGTTTGCTCCGTGTAGCCCTGTATAATCAAGGGTAAGCCGCATCTAATCCATTTCGAAGGTGATTTCTTGAACACGCCCATGGCTCCTCGTCCCGGTCAACCGCCGCAAGGCCCGCAGCCTCTTCCCGGGGTGGAAACGATTATCGCGGTCGGTTCGGGCAAGGGCGGAGTCGGAAAGACCACGCTCGCCGTGAATCTGGCGCTCGCCATGGCTAAGCTGGGGCACAAAGTCGGTCTGCTCGATGCCGACGTCTACGGCCCTAACGTCCCGCTCATGCTCAGCCTGAACACGCAACCCAAAGTGCTGGCGGACAATCGTATCGAGCCGCTCGAGGCTCATGGACTGAAGGTCATTTCTGTCGGTCTTCTGAATCCCGGAGACAAGCCGCTGATCTGGCGCGGGCCAATGCTGCATTCCATCATCAAGCAGTTCTTGGGTTCGGTCGTGTGGGGGCAACTCGATTATCTCGTCGTCGACTTGCCGCCGGGCACGGGAGACGTTTCGCTTTCGCTCATTCAAACTGTTCCGCTCACTGGGGCAATCGTGGTTTCCACGCCGTCCGATGTTTCCCTGCAAGACGCGCGCAAAGCCATCGAAATGTTCCGCCAGATGAAAGTGGACATAGTGGGCATGGTCGAGAACATGAGCTACTTCGTCTGCCCGCATTGCAATCACGAAATCGATATCTTTTCCCGCGGTGGGGCCGAAAAGACGGCAAAGCAATTCGGCGTTTCCTTTCTCGGAAATGTCCAGCTGGATCCTGACATCCGCAAATCCGGAGACAGCGGCAAGCCAACGGTGCTCGAAGGCGAAAGCTCTCCTCATGCCAAATCGCTCTTCGCCTTTGCCCGCAATGTCATCGCGCGGGTAGGTGAGATCAAATCGAGCGCTGGAGAAAGCGTAATCCAGATCCAATAGTGCAGCACTGGAAACACTGCTCGAAGTGTTTCGGACCACGACAAACTGTTCTCCTGTCATTCCGGGGAGCGAACGCGCCGTGGAATCTGGGTTTTCTCTAGCTACGCGAAGAACCCAGATCCCTCGCTCTGCTCGGGATAAGAAAAATTGGGACTCGGGATGACAGAATCGGATGTGTCAATCTGAGTCGCTGCTAGCGACTTCTGTTTTCCTGAGCCGCGCCAACTGGAATATCGGATCGGGATCTTTGGCTTCCATCACCATTCCCGCCAGCATCTCACCCAGCGCGGGGCCATGTTTGAAGCCGTGGCCTGACCCGCCTCCAACGAGCCAAACGTTGTCTGCGGCTGGATGCCGGTCGATGATCAGGTGATTGTCTGGGCTGTTTTCGTATTGGCAAACGCGAGTTTCGATCAACGGGGCGTCTTTCAGCGCGGGAAACCTGAAGGCAACGTAATCGCGAACGGTCTTGAGTCCTTCCTCGCTCGCGACCCGTTGCCCGAAAGTGGGATCGAACTCCGGTCCTCGCGTATCGTCGGCGACTTTAAATCCGCGGCCATCGGCGGCGGGAATGCCGTAAATGAAGCGCTCGCGATGATCGGCCCAGACTGGCAGCTTTGTCTCTGAGAAGCGATCATCTCCGGCGGGAGTGCCGAGGAAAAATACGTCCTGCTTGGTGGGGTGGATGCGATTGCCAATCGTTTGCTGAAAAAGTTTTCCCAGCCATGGACCGCAGGCGAAGACATACTGGTCAGCGATCAGTTTTGCGCCATCCGAGAGCATCAGGCCGTTGCGAAGGCCAGTTTCAAGATCATTCGGCAGAGCGGCTACTTGTTTATACTCGCCGCCTTCTGCCAGAAATCCTTCGACCACGGCTTGGCACGCAAACCGCGCCCCCAGGAAACCTCCGTCGGGTTCGTGAATTGCCCAGCGCACGTCTTCGGCGTTGATCTGCGGCCAGCGTCTCCCCACTTCCGTTCCTGACAATTCTTCGTAAGCGATGCCGGCCTCGCGGAGCATGGGCAAGGAAGAGCGTTCGAACTGGTCATCGGCGGATGTAGCCATCCACAGGACGCCGGTGCGATGGAGAATTTGTCGTTGCCAGCGCGTCTCATTTTCCTGCCACAATCGCATGGCGCGAGCGGCCATTTTCGTATACGGCTGGCCGGGGCCGTAGGTGCCGCGGATAATACGAGTTTCGCCGCCGGAAGAAGATCGCAGGTTCCCGGGCCCCCAGGCATCGATCAGAGTGACTCGGGCGCGACGACGCAACAGGTACAAGGCGGTCCATCCGCCAAAGGCGCCGGCTCCGATTACTGCGACGTGCGGTTTTGACTGCATGTTGTGACGAAATCTTTCCTGATTGTGTCTTGAAGATTGTTTCAAGTTCACAAGTCTGCGTGCCAGGCGCTGGAGTGTTTCTCGCGATGGCATAGTGCGCGCCCTTTACGTTCTTGCGTTCCCTATGCAGCAAATCGAGAAGTGGCTCTAGCTTTCCCAAAACAGGACGGTTCACTGTTTAGTAACTGGGTAATCCCCCCTCCCCCGTCTGACGGCAAAATCCTGAAAACAAAGGATTAATTTCGCGACTACATGCTAGATCTTTGAGTTTAAAGGAGTTACGCGCAAAATCTAGAGAACATGGGAGTTACGGCTGGGGCGGCGTCCCATTTTGGAACCAATCAGGCATTGGGAGCGGGATCCAGAGGCCGCGCCGTCGCCCACGTCGGATTGTCAAAGATCCGTTAATTATCTTGTAGATAATACAAGTCGTATTAGGTTATCCGATTTTAAGGCTAGCGGTCAACCATAAAACAGGCTTCGTTGGGAGTTTGGTAGGCATGCAAAAACCTTTGAATCGCTCCGATTGTCATGATTTGCGCGATGCTGCTTTGATCCGCTGCATGACTGCATCCAGACCTTCGGAAACACTTCGCGACAAGCCGTGTTCAACCATGTGTCTGAGAAATTGTTCGTTTATGCCGCCAGCAGTTGCATGATCTTGGGCCAGCGATTGGAAACTGCGCTCTGGCGCGTCGACCGCGGCACTCGTTAGTCCCCAAAACATTCGGCCAACGTAATCGCGAGCTTTAGCTTCCGGAACGCCGTTTCGGGCCAACCAGGATGCAACGCCGTCAAAGAATGCGTAATAGGACGCAATGGTTGCTGTCGCCGCGCACATTGCGTCGAATTCACCTTCAGTTTCGACTGCAAACACAGTCCCGAGGGCGGCAAAAAGATCGTCGACTACCCGGTCTGGCGGATATATCGCGGTTGGGCCTATTCGTTTGGCGGTTGATGGGAGTGGCACGGCTCTGGTGACGCGCGTTGCAGGCCAGACGAGTTCAGACGCGCTGCGCAACGAAAGCGCCGAGACGACGCTGATTACGCGATGGTCGGAACGGAAGTGCAGTTCTGAAAGGGCGCTTCGGGCGACGCGGGGCCTCACGGCGATTACGACCGTGTCGCAATGATCTAGGACATCCTGGTTGGACGAAGCTATCGACACGCAGGGAAAGCGATTGGCAAGATCTGTGGCGATTGCGAGATTGCGCGGCGACAATCGGATGGAGTGCAGTTGAGCGTCAGATGAACTCAGTCCGGTAACCATCGCCGATGTAATTTCACCAGTTCCGACGAATCCTAGTTTCATAAGTTTTTTCAGATTTCGTGAGGTGGGAGCTTTCCACAGTCTTAGGCAAACAGATTATACCGAGCCTTCTTCAGGCGAGATTCCTCGCCCTCGCTGGAAAAAACGCGAGGCTTCGGAATGACTCAATTTAATTTCGTAATGACGCGTTTCAATCTAATAGGAGCCCAAACTGGATAGCGTCTTAACCGTCTTCGCCCTTGACAGGCCTCACGTCGCTTCCTAGAATTCTAGTTAGGTGGTTTTGTATCCTCCGGCGTAAGTGTTGCATCTAAATAGCTTACCAATGAATAAAGAGAGAAGCCGGTGGGCCCGCCGGCGCAGTGTGATACAAGGGAGTGTATGCCTCCGGGACCGCCTATAGGCGAGCGCGAACGTGAAATCCTTACTGCTATTGTGGAGACCTTTATTGCCACGGGCGAGCCGGTGGGGTCGCGCACACTTGCGCGTGCCAACCGTGAGGGGTTGAGCCCGGCAACGATTCGCAATGTGATGTCGGATCTCGCGGACTCGGGTTACCTGGAACAGCCTCATACTTCGGCGGGCCGTGTGCCCAGCACCGAGGCTTACCGGTATTACGTGGAGCAATTGACTGGCAAGGCGCGACTCTCGAATAGCGATGAGAATATTATTCAGGAGTCGTTTCACGGAGTTTCGGATGTGCAGGAGTTCATGGAGCGCACTTCGCATGTGCTGTCTTTGATCTCGCACAATGTTGGAGTTGCGGTCGCCTTGGGCGGACCGAAGAACGCGCTGGAACACGTTTATTTTTCGCGGCTGGGCGATCAAAAAGTATTGGCGGTACTGGTGACGAGATCTGGTCTGGTGCGCGACCGGGTGCTGCGCCTGGATCTTCCGCAAGCCGATCTGGATGCGGCGGCCCGTTTCCTTAACGAAAACTTCCGCGGCTGGACCATGGAAGCGATGCGGATTGAGTTGGCTCGACGACTGGAGCAGGAGCGCAGTGAATACGATCGCTTGATGACTTCGGTTGAGCAACTTTATAAGCAAGGCGCGCTGGCGGCCGACGACGGCGCTCAGACGGTTTATGTCGAGGGTACTTCTAATTTAGTTGCGGGAGAGCGCGACCGGCAGCGTTTGCAGGAATTGTTGAAGACGCTGGAAGAGAAACAGAAGATTGTGGGGCTGCTGGGGGCGTATCTCGATGCCAAGCAGGAGGCGGTACGCGTGGTGATAGGACTCGACCAGGCGTTGCCCTCGATGCGCAATTTCGTACTTATTGGAGCACCTGCGCGAGTGGGCGGCGAAGTCATGGGATCGCTGGCGGTGATTGGACCCACGCGCATTGACTATGAGCACACCATGACGGCGGTTTCCTATATTGCACGGCTGTTTGACAAAATATTGAACGAGTCTGAATAAGCAGCGAAAGATTCTTATGTCGAGAACAAACGGAAAATCTGAAGTAGAACCCCAGGAACTGGATGCGACGCACGAGTTGCCCGCGTCGGAGAATGCGGAGGAAGATCCCGCAACCATTGATGCCGCGTCGCGCGCTGCAACTGAAAGCAGCGAATTGCAGAAAGTTAAAGCTGAGCGGGATACTCTGATCGATCGGCTGGCCCGTCTGCAGGCTGAATTTGAAAATGCCCGCAAGCGTACTGCCCGCGAGCAGCAAGACTTTCGCGAATACGCGGTGACCGACGCGATCAAGGCACTGCTGCCTACGCTTGACAGCTTCGAACGCGCGTTACAAACCGGAGCGGCGGAAAAGTCTGAGTTCCGCAGCGGAATTGAGCTCATCTATAAGCAGTTGCAGGACGCGCTGCAGAAATTGGGTCTGCGTGCTATTCCGGCGAAGGGTGAGCCCTTCGATCCGCACCTTCATGAGGCGATCGAGATGGTCGAAACTACCAACGCCCCGGATCATCAAATATTGGAAGAACTGCAGCGCGGCTACAAGTTGAAGGACCGCCTGCTGCGCCCCTCGATGGTCAAGGTTGCGCGCAATCCGAAACACTAACATCGCCGAACTTCGAAAGGACCTGGAACTATTCTGGCCAGCAACGTAAAACGCGACTATTACGAAGTGCTCGGGGTGACCCGCGAAGCTAACGAGCAAGAGATCAAGAGCGCCTATCGCAAATTGGCGCTGCAGTTTCACCCTGATCGCAATCCGAACAATCCCGACGCCGAAGAAAAATTCAAAGAGTGCAGCGAGGCCTACGCGATCCTGGCGGATGCGGATAAGCGGGCTGCGTACGATCGCTTCGGACATGCTGCGGTGAGCGGCGCTGGCGCGGGCGGATTCGATCCCACGGTTTTTCAGGATGTCAGCGAGATTTTCGGAGACTTTTTTGGTTTCGGAGATCTTTTCGGAGGGGGTTCTCGCCGGGGCAGCCGAGCCCAACGCGGTCCTGATTTGCGGGAAGATGTCACGCTGGAATTCGAAGAGGCGGTTTTCGGCACGGAGACCAACGTTACGGTTCGCCGCCACGAGACTTGTGAGGACTGCCGTGGGGCGGGCGCGGCTCCCGGCAAGACTCCCGTCGCCTGTCGATCGTGCGGGGGACGTGGCCAGGTTCGTTACCAGCAGGGATTTTTCAGCATGGCTCGGACTTGCCCTACGTGTCAGGGTGCGGGCAGCGTGATTACCGATCCGTGTCCTAAGTGCAAGGGCGAAGGGCGCGTGCTGCGGCAGAGGACGGTGGATGCCAAGGTCCCGGCTGGAGTCGAAGACGGAACCCGCATTCGTTTTTCGGGGCTGGGCGAAGCCGGAGCTCATGGCGGGCCTGCGGGCGATCTTTACGTTGTGTTGCACGTCAAAGAACATCCATTTCTCGAGCGGGAGGGCAACGATCTGCACTGCGTGATTCCGGTTTCATTTACCCAGGCTGCGTTAGGAACTGAGATTCGAGTGCCGACACTTGACGGCGACCACACCCTGAAGGTGCCGGAGGGAACGCAGTCAGGTACCACGATACGAATTCGGGGCAAGGGTGTGCCGGTGCTCAATGGTCATGGAAAGGGCGACCTGTTCGTTGAGGTTCGCGTCCAGACTCCAGGCAAGCTTAACAAGCGGCAGCGGGAGTTGTTGCAGGAATTGGAGGGAACGACGCGGGTGGAGAATAAGCCGCAGCGGCGAACCTTGTTGGGCAAGGTGAAGGACATCTTCGGATAATCAGCTTCAAACACTTCCACGTTCTTCCGCGTGATTTCCTTTGTGTCCGTTCGTGTCCTTAGTGGTTTAAGCTTTTGTCTTCCATGACCCGCCGACGCTGGATTGCCGACGAAGTTTCTGGAACTCGCGCAGTTCTGGTCGGTGCCCATGCGGATCACTTGTCTCGTGTTTTGCGCGCTCGGGTTGGCCAGGAATTCGATATCACTACTGGAAACGAAGTTCGCCGTGGGCTTATCACCGCCATTACATCTGACCGAGTGGAATTCGAACTCGGTGCCAAGATCCCTGCTCCGGCTACGGTTCGGGTTACGCTTGTTCTTTCCATTTTCGAGTTTGACCGGATGGAGTGGGCGATCGAGAAATGCACGGAATTGGGAGCGGGGCGCATCGTCCCGGTGATTGCGCGGCGGACCGAAGCTCACCTTGCGGCATCGGCTGCGAAACGGGTTGAGCGTTGGCGACGGATTTCCTTACAAGCCGCCGAACAGTCCCGTCGGGTCTCGCCACCGGAAATTTCCTCGCCGTTGAAATTGAAGGATGCCGC
>Ga0074044_10000477_pt1 | contig 39129 bp, 36 predicted proteins | sample BogForMeECP23OM1_FD_94443 | JGI IMG/M metagenome (GOLD analysis project Ga0074044, IMG submission 94443) | Bog forest soil microbial communities from Calvert Island, British Columbia, Canada - Bog Forest MetaG ECP23OM1 | ecosystem: Environmental > Terrestrial > Soil > Wetlands ...
CTGCCCTGCGCGCCCACGATGCCCAACTCGATCGTGCTGAAGGAAAACTTGACACGACACAGAATGCCGCCTAACTGACTATGCAGCCGCTACTCAATTCCAACAGCGAAATGGACATTGCCCTCGGCCGGTGCTGACTTATTCAGTGTATTTGTAGCAGCACGAGCCCTGCTTGTTCGGTTGGATTAAGGGCGAGAAGCCTAAAGTTCTCAGAGCGCAGGTTGGCCAGACAGCGGGAAAGTTTCCGACCACCGTGTGGGAAGTTCCGAGCTCTGAAGTCGAAACCAATGCGCATCCAACCTGCAAGCCGTGCAAACTTTTCGCTCTGCCGATGGAGATGCACACCGAGCCCGGAGACCTCTGCTACGAACCGTTTTCCGGCAGCGGTTCGCAGCTGGTCGCGGCGCAGCAAATTGGGCGGCGCTGCTACGCTATCGAGAAATCACCTGCATTTGTCGCGGTGGCGCTCGAGCGGCTGACGGCCCTCGGGCTCAAGCCGGAACTGGTGGATTCGTGAGGAAACGGCAACCTGACGGAACCTGGCGGGGTACGAGACAAGCGGCGGTCGTGTCAGTAGCCGTCCTGAAAGCGCGATGGGTGGAGGCCGAGACTCTATGGCTCAAGCAAATTGGTCTGTCGTTCGAAGCAATTGCAGAGCAGATCACTCGGGTAGGCCTCGGCCAAGCGGCTCCATTGATCGCCCTGCCCGCGAACGTGACCTTTCCACCCGACGACAAGATTTCCAGGCAGGCTTGTCACATCCGGTTCCGGAAGGCAATTGCCCGCGAACCATCACTTGCGGTCGAGGAATTTCGCAAAATCGACAACGCTCGTACCGAGCAAATGTTTCTCGCCCTTCAAAGCGCCATCCGCAGGGGCGACGTGCGCGCGATCGAAACTGGCATCAAGTTGCTCGAGCATTCCCTCAAGGTGAACGGCTACGGCGCAGAGGAGCGCGTCAACGTCGAGCCCGCCGCCCGCGGGATCCCGATCGCGTTCGTGCGCGAGGCGATCGCACTCCTCGACGCTGAGGACGCCATGGTCGTCCAAAGTACGTCGGCTGGTCCCGACGTTCTGACTCCGGCCGTCTCCCCTACGCCGGCCCCTGACGTCGCGTCATCCAGCGGTGATTCCTTAGGGCGTGACGAAGAAACGTTCGCGCCCTCCTTTCAGATCGACCTGAGCACGCCAGAGGGCATGCGCGTGCTAGAGGAATTGCGCAAGGAGTCGGATGACGAGACAAATGAATGAGAGAGCATTTCCTGATTTGTGCCTTATCAAATCTGACCACTCAGTTGTTCCCACGTGAAATTCCATCTGAACCGAAATCTGAGCACTAATATACTTGACCCTCACGCGCTCTGCGCGCTCGATTCTTGCAGAACCTGCCCCTTCAATACCTCAGTATTGCGCTCCGCACTGTCCTCCCAGCAAGGACTGGAATATCTCGTGTGCACTCGCGAGTCACCAATAGGAGTTAACTCGTGAATCGACGCCGACCAAAAGTACCGCCCGAGACTCGCCGAAAGATCCAAGACATCTGGTTACCGATGGTTCCCGATCTTGTCAAAGCCCTCGGGGATTTTGTGGAAGCAGCGCACACTCCTTCTTTTACCGATGTCGAAAAGGCACAAGCCGCTCTGGATTCGCTGGGAGATTTTCTCTCGGCGCATCGCCGATTAAGAGATGAGCACATTCTCGAACCGGACGCGGTTCAGCACTCCGCAGCGGCAGCAGAGAGGTTTCGGGAGCAGCTCAAAGTCCTCTCGCAACTAGTGGCGAACCCTCAAAGAGAAAGAAAGGCAACATACAGAAAATAATAGCCAGATAGGTCCGTTCCGTTTCGGCATGGCCGAATTTAGAACCTTGGTCGGCGGCTGCTGCCTCGCACTCGGAATCGAGACTGTGCCGATGCGTTTGCAATCGCGCTTCCAATGATCCAATCGTACTGGCGGCGCGCATTTGCGCCGTCATGGAAGGTGCCGGATGGCTGTGGGAAGAATCGCGGATCGAGTGGCAATCGTGACTGGCGGCGGCTCGGGAATTGGCAAAGCGACGGCCGAACTGTTCGCGAGCGAGGGCGCCAAGGTGCTCATCGGAGATCTGCCGAGCGGTGACGGCGAGAAAGTCGCCAAAGCGATCGGCGGCACCTTTGTCGCGACCGACGTGAGCGATCCCAAAGCGATCGAAAAGTTGGTGCGCACCGCGCGCGACAAGTTCGGCACGCTCGATATCATGTTCAACAACGCCGGCATCGGAATAGTCTCACCTCTTCTGGAAACAACGCAGGAGACCTACTCGAAAACGATCGGCGTCGACCTTGACGGCGTGTATTGGGGACTGAAGTACGCGGGTCAGGTGATGGTCGCGCAAAAGCGCGGCGCGATCGTCAATACCGCGTCGGTAGCGGGAATCCGCGGCAGCGTCGGATTGTCGGCCTACAACGCTGCCAAGCACGGCGTGGTCGGAGTGACGCGTGCTGCGGCGCTCGAGTTCGCGCCGGCTGGCGTGCGCGTCAACTGCATCTGTCCGGGAATTATCGATACACCGCTAGTCGCGACCGCGTTCGGCGCAACCGAGGAAATCCGCGAGACGATGCATCGATTTCACCCGCTTGGCCGGATGGGCAAGCCGATCGAAATCGCGCGATGCGTGCTGTTCCTAGCCTCCGACGATGCATCGTTCGTGACCGGCCATGCGCTGGTGGTGGACGGCGGCGCGTCGGCCGGCGTCGGCAACACCTCCGGCATCACGACGCACTAATAGGGATTGCGAGCGCCCAGCCCGACGCCGACTTGTGTGTGGCGAATTGCTGATTTCTCCAGAATCAGCAATTCGCCACACACACCATCCGCCAGCGCCCGCTCACGAAGCGCTAAACGCTGGCGCTGCAAATAGATGGCCTACAACGCGGTCCGTAACTGCGTTCGTCTACCACGACTATCGCATATTTTGAAATCAGCTTGGTCCCTGGACGAGGTTTGATCGCTCAGCCTTTGCGTTCCGGATGAAGCTCGCGCTCTGTCGAAGACTCGCTTGACGACTCTTCTCGCTTTTCGGGTTCCTTGGTCACCGAATCAGTTCCGACGGCATCTGACGCACTCGCCTCGGACGATCCTTCACTCATGATGATGTCCTTGGCGCGCCCGGCGGATTCCATTGCCAGCCTGGCGAGTTCTTCTGATTTGCGTTTCAGCTCTTCGGTCCGGCGCGCGAGTTCGGCACGCAACTCGGAAATCTTGACGACCGCCTGCTGACGCGCGTTTTCGCGCCTGCTGGCATCGCTCATCGCCTTCTTCAGTTCCTTGCTCAAGTTGGCGCCCCGGGCGCGCAGCGCCTTCATCTGTGCCATCAGAGTTTCGCGGGCTTTCTTCGCCTCGCCAATAACGGTCGAAGCGGCCGATCGCGCCCTGGCTTCTTTCTCGAGTCGAGCTTTGAGCTGATCGACTGTTTTCCGCAGCTGCTTGAGTTGCGTCGACGCCATAGCGGAAAAGCTGCTAGCGGCTTTGGAGGCCCTGGACGCGGTGGATGAAGTCTTGCGAGCTTGGCGGACGGACTTGCGTCGCGCCGGAGAGGTTTTCTTCTTGGTCGGCATCGGGAGGACTCTTTTCGAGTTGCGCTTTTGTCATGTAACACGGATTTAGCGGTCGCTGCTACTTCACATCCGCACGCCTGGGATGTGACCGTTCTAAGCACGACGGGCAGGAAGTTCTGCGCTGCGTGTGGCAGCCCGCTATCCAGTCGCTGCCCGAAGTGGGCGCGGAGAAAGCGCCTGCGTCGGTGTTTTGCGGTGGCGGTCGAGGATTCGGCGGCGATTCAGCAAGTCACGTGAAGGAGCGCGTTGGTATCCAAGCTATCCTTGCCGAGCGCCTTGATGGCCTCGTCGGTGGGGACAATCAGGAGCTCGATCTTGCGTCGGCGCGCCTCGCGTTTCACTTCCTCCATCACGGGGGCCGAAGCCGGCGGCGGTTCGGTGATCAACCAGGCGTGGATTGCCGGGATGGTCGCGGTGCGCGGCGGCGCGGCCCGCCAATTTTGCGCAACAGTAACGGCGTCTCCTGCGCATCGAGCCAAACGCCGCTGCGCCGCATATGCACAAGGGGCTGATCCTCATGAATAAGACCAACCCTGAAATATGGCTGATGACCTTCCCGATTCCCCGAGCCTTTGCGCAGATGGCGCGAATGGTTGAAGAAAGCGGCTTCGATGGTATCGGGATTGTCGACACTCAGAACCTGGCAGCGGATCCCTACGCCGAGTTGTGCCTCGCGGCTCACGCCACCAAACACCTGAAACTGCGCACGGCAGTTACCAACCCTGTGACTCGCCATCCAGCGGTGACCGCTTCGGCGATCGCGACGGTTCAGGCCGAGTCCAGTGGACGCGCAATACTCGGAATCGGCCGAGGCGATTCCGCGGTCGCCAAGATTGGCGAGCGCGCGCCGTCGAGCAAAGATTTCGCGCGCTACATTTCTCAGGTGCAGGGATTCCTCCGTGGCGAGGAGGTTACGCTCGACAACGGATACCGCAGCCGTAACGAGTGGATCGCGCGCAGCACTCTGCCCAAGGTGCCGGTCGACGTCGCTGCCACTGGGCCTCGAGTGATCGAGGTGGGGGCCCGGCTCGCCGAGTCAGTAACTTTTGCGGTCGGTGCCGACCCGGAACGGCTTGCCTGGGCCGCCGACCACGCCCGACAAGCCCGCAAGCAGGCCGGACTGGATCCTTCGACGTTGAAGCTTGGCGCATTTCTAAATGTGGTAGTGCATCCCGATTTTGCCCGCGCGCGTGCGATGGCGCGCGGAACAGTCGGAACGATCGCCCATTTCTCGGGAATGTCCCGCGATTCGTCTGCGGGGATGCGTCCCGATGATCGCGCGGTGGTCCAGAAAGTTGGCCAAACGTACGATATGTCCCGACATGCCCGAGGAGACGCTGGTCACGCCCAATTCATCGACGACGCGTTTGTCGATCGGTTCGCTATCGCTGGGCCTCCCGCTCATTGCGTGAAGCTGCTTCGAGGAGCTGCTCAGACTCGGTCTCGATCATTTGGTCATCGTTGGCCCAGGAGGCGACGTGGCACCCACCGACCAAATGCAAGCCCTCGGATTCTTCAGGACGGAGGTTTTGCCCGTCCTCAAGTCAGCCGGGCAATCTGTTAGTTTTCTAAAAAAAATCGCTGGAATGGAGCGTGACGAATGAGCTTGCAGGTAGATTTGTTTTGGTCATTCAGGAGCCCTTGTTCAGGTTGGCGGTCTGCGGCTAGCTAGCGGCTTTCTGCGCACGCATCGCCGCCGCGCTCACCCCGTGGTTCGACGCGATGATTCGTATAGTGGCACGGGTCAGGGGCATGCCTACATGGTGTCGCCGACGGCCAGCCACAGCCACCGCCGCGCGACCCGCGCAATGAAGAGCTGGCCCGCGAGACGCAGCTAGACGGCGGCAGCCGGCATACGAACCCGGGCCTGTTTTCGGGCCGCAAGGGCGGGTTTTGAAAAAATGGATCCCTGCGTTGGCCATCGTTGGCGTTCAGCCGCAACGCCGATCTCGGGTTTGGTCATTTATCGCGGTAGCACCGCGACGCGGCCATGGACCACTGCCACATTGTCATTTCGATTTCACATTCGAGCTATTTGCGGTGTTCGAGGGAGTCGCCGACGGACTGATCGATCTGATCGATGCCGGACTCAAGGGCAGTGTCAAAATCATCGGCGAGATGAGAACCTTGATCAGGCATGCCGAATTAGTGAATGTAATCTACGGCGTTTACTCGCGAGAGATCGAGACGATTTAGCCGAAAGGCAAGCCGGGAATTGTCCCGCAGGTGGATACGCCGGCGCCAGCTGACAGCCGCGAACGGCGACACAATCATGAGATTCAGCGAATACGCCACCTTCGACGGCTTGGCACTCGGCCGCATGGTCCGTGAGCGCAAGGCTACGCCGGCTGAGCTGATGGACGCGGCTGTTGCGCGCGCGGAAAAACACAACCCGAAGCTCAATGCGATCGTTTTCAAGGACTACGGTCGCGCGCGCGACGCGGCGCGCGCCCACAAGGCCGGTGTCGCGCCATTCGCGGGCGTGCCCCTGCTGCTCAAAGACATCATGGGCGACTGCGCGGGGATGCCGACGCGCTCGGCCTGCGCGTTCTTTCCGGCCACTCCGATGCCGTCGGACTCGGAGGTGGTGGCACGCTATAAGCGCGCGGGCTTCATCCCGTTCGGCAAGACTAACGCGCCCGAATTGGGAATTCCGCCTGTGACCGAGTCGCGTCTTTACGGGCCGGCGCACAACCCGTGGAACCTCCAGCGCACGCCAGGCGGCTCCAGCGGCGGCTCAGCCGCGGCGGTCGCGGCAGGAATCGTGCCGGTCGCTCACGGCAACGACGGCGGCGGTTCGATTCGAATCCCGGCTGCGTGCTGCGGATTGGTCGGACTCAAGCCAACACGTGGACGCATCTCGCTCGCGCCGAATCTCGGCGACATTCTCGGCGGCTTGGTGGTCGAGCACGTTTTGAGCCGAACCGTGCGCGACAGCGCGGCCGCGCTCGACGCAACCGCGGGTCCGATGCCTGGCGATCCGTACTTTCCACCGTCGCCTTTGCGGCCCTATCTGTACGAAGCGTCGACGCCGCCAAAGCGGCTTAGAATCGCGTTCTCGACGGTGAATCCTCTGGGCGGCGCCACTCATCCGGACTGCATCGAGGCGACCCAGCGAGCGGCGAGGTTGTGCGCGGACCTTGGACACGAGGTCGAAGAGGCGACGCCGCAACTCAATTACCAGATGCTCGCGCAGCTCTTCGAAACTGTTTACTCGGCGGGAGTTGCGCTCTCCATCGAGGCGACGCGTATGTTGACCGGCGCCGAACCGACGCCAGACAAGTTCGAGACCTTCACCTGGAACATGTACGAGCGCGGGAGCAAGGTATCGGCGCCGCAGTATCTGATTGCGCAAGCGCTGCTCCAACAGGCTGCCCGTCAGTTTGCGGCGTTCTTCGAATCACATGATCTATTCTTGACGCCCACTTTGGGTCAGCCGCCGCTTCGGATCGGCGCTATCGACTTCATGAGTCCGGCCACGACGCTGCTCGACGAAAAGATAACGAACTTTGCGGTTGCCTGCCCGGTGTACAACATCACGGGGCACCCGGCGATCTCGTTGCCGCTCGATTGGAACCACGAGGGCTTGCCAATCGGAGTGATGTTCGGTGGCCGCTACGGCGATGAAGCGACGCTAATCCAGCTGGCGGGCCAGCTCGAAGAGGCGCAGCCTTGGATCGGTCGTAAGCCGCCGGTTTGGGATTGAACGTTCAGACGCGCGCGAGGCCGCAGAACACACGAGTCAGAGCGATGAGCACAGTGCAAGAGGCGTTTGTGCCAGACGAGCGCACCATCTTCAACTGGATCGAGACCGTCGTTGCCCGCGGCGTGCGGCGATCCGGGTATGCGGCCGATCGCTGGACTGAGAACTTCTGCCTTGAGCGGTTTCGCCAACTCGGACTGGAGCACGCCCGGCTCGAGCCTGTGACTCTGCCTTACTGGGAGCCGCTTGAGTCAGCAATCATCGTACGCTCGGATGGCCAAGAGTCGCGCATGCCATGCTTCTCCGTGCCACATTCCGCGGCGACCGATGGTCTCGACGCACCGCTCGTCCAGTGGGTTGACGAAACACCTGGCGCAGTCAGTGGTGCGATCGCTGTCGTCGACGTGCCGCTTATGCGTTTCCAGGCGGATTTTCCGCTGATGCTGGCAGGCGAAGCCGATACCAACTGGCGCCGCTACGATCCGGGCGGCACACTTGCGGGGGTCAACCAGGTGCTGCCGTTCAGCCGCTACTTCATGGCCGTTATGGATGCACCGCTGGCGGCAGGGGCGCTTGGATTCGTAGGCGTATTGAGCGATTACCCGACTCGAGCCGGTACTACGTTCCCTACGATGGCGTCGCCCGCGTGATCCCAGGAGTCTGGATCAATGGCAGCGACGGCGCACGGCTGCGGCGATACTTCGGCGCGGGTCGCGTGCAGGGTACGTTGGTCAACCGCGCTATCCGCCACGACATCACCAGCTACAACGTCGTTGGCGAACTGCCGGGTGCCGACGACGACAGCGTCATCGTTGGCTCCCACCATGACGGTCCGTGGGCGTCCGCCGTCGAGGACGCTTCGGGCGTAGCGCTGGTGTTGGCGCAGGCCACCTACTGGTCGCGCATTCCGCCGGCGCAACGGCCGCATCGCTTGGTCTTTCTCCTCAACGCAGGGCATATGGCCGGCGGCGCCGGTGTCCACGCGTTCATTGACCGGCACAGGAAGGAACTGGATCGCGTGGTGCTCGAAGTCCACCTCGAGCACGCCGCGAACGAGATCGTGGAGCGTGACGGTGGTCTGGTAGCCTCCGGCGATCCAGAACCGCGTTGGTGGTTCACCAGCCGGCTCGCACCGGTCGAGGCGATCGTGCGTGAGGCAATTGTCGCCGAGCAGCTGGAACGGTCGCTGATCCTTCCGCCGGATGTCTTCGGCCCAATGCCGACCAGCGACGGCGGCCCGTTTCATCTTGCCGGCCTGCCGCTGGTCAACTTCCTCACCGCCCCCTTTTACCTCTACGACGCCAGCGACACGCTCGACAAGATTCACCGCCAAAGCCTCGTGCCCCTGACCCGGGCCGCTATCCGTATCATCGCCTCGACTCACGGGATGAGCGCGGCGGCGATGCGCGAGAGCACCGCCTCTCGCTCGCCTCGATAACGCGGCGCAACTAGACTTGGCGCATGAGCGGGTTCACGTCATGAGCTCCGATCGTGCCCGCGTCGCCGCCAATGCAGATCGCTTCTCGGGTTTCGCCGAACTCTACGACACGCACAGGCCCAGGCCTCCCGAAATTATCGTAGATCTCCTGACGCAGATGGCCGCAAAGCAACGGCCCGTGGTCGTCGATCTCGGCAGCGGCACTGGACTCTCGACCCTCCTCTGGACGCGATCCGCAGCCGAGGTGGTCGGGGTCGAGCCTACTGCAGACATGCGCGCGCAGGCCGAGCGGCGCGCAGCCGAGTCCGATGTGGGCACTGTGAGGTTTATTGAAGGGCTCTCGACCGCAACCGGCCTCCCCGATCGATACGCCGACATCGTGACCTGCTCACAGTCGCTGCATTGGATGGAGCCGAACGGCACATTCGCCGAGGTTGCGCGAATTTTATGCGCCGGCGGCGTGTTCGCCGCTTACGACTGCGACTGGCCGCCGACGCTCAACGCCGAAGCTGAGCAGGCTTACAACGCATGCCGAGCGAAAGCGGAGACGCTCGAGCGCGCGCTCCGCCTTGCGCCGGAGGTTCATCAGTGGAGCAAGGGCGCGCATCTGGAAAGGATTAGGCAGAGCGGGCGGTTCCGTTACGTGAAGGAGGTCGGGCTTCACCACGTCGAGAGTGGTGGCGCAGAGCGACTGGTCGGGCTCGCGCTAAGCCAGGGCGAGATCGCCACGCTGCTTAAACATGGCGTCGGCGAGGATGAGATCGGGATCACGGCGTTGCGTAAGACGGCGCGCCACGCTCTCGGCGATTCTATCGTGCCGTGGTTCTGGAGCTACCGGCTCAGGATGGGCGTGAAGTGAGAGCGGGCTGTGACCAATAGGGGCGCCGCGGTGGCTACCGAATGCGCCTAAAAGGCCGAGCACCCAAGCAGTTATCGCCGGCGTGCTTCTCTAAGACCCGACGCTCAATCCGGACTCGGCACGTTAGGCGGCGAGCACACACCGTCGCGACCCGCACCGATGATGATCGCGTCAAAAGTTGCATCGGGCATCGACTGTCCAGCGTTTCATTGGCTGGCGGTCGCCTCAGCTGATACCGACCGAACGGTAGATTCGCATAAGTTGTGTCTGGTGAAGGAAAACGGCGCCGTTGGCGGCTTGGCGGTAATGGACACTTATTCCGCGCCACTTACCCGGTTGTAGCGTGTTTCTTGAGGAAACCCTTCGCAAAGTATCAATGGCGCCGTCCTAACGCCCGCTAGTTAATCCTGTATCCGTTCGCGCCGCGGCTGTTGCGATCGGCGACATTCCTGATCGTCCGCCAAGTAGACTAAGTCGCCGTTTTCCTCGAAAAAGTTGGTTGCGTTTCGCCGGCGACAGTTGGCGTGTGAGTTGCTCGTCATCGCCAGGCGGTTGAGTGTGATTTTCAAACTGCTAGCGCTGGCAGGACTTAATCTTTGGCGCCGCAACCGCCAACGCACACTACTAACGGTGCTGGCCGTAGTGACCGCCACAAGGGTGTTTTCCGCCGTAATGGTTATTCCGTTTGCGATGACGGCAATCGTCAACAGGGCGGACGCGGTTCCCCGGCTTGCAGTCACCAACCGCGCGGCGGTCAGGAGGGGTCTACCCGAATCGTACTACGGCAGGATCGCGGGACTGCCCGGCGTGGCGGCGGTGAACAGGATGAGTTGGTTTGGCGGGATTTATGATGACGTGACGCATCAGTTTCCGAGCATGGGAATAGATGCCGACAATCCTGACGTGGTCTGGCCTGAGTACGCGCTCAACCATGACATGGTTAATCGGTTCAAGAGCACCAAGAACGGCGCGATGGTCGGCATCGCCACGCTACAGCGTTTTCGATGGCGCATCGGCGATGAAGTTGCGCTCCATCAGCCTTCGATACCGCTGACCCTGACGTTCCGGATCCTCGACACCATCAACAGCGGCCCCGACCTTACGATCTTTCTGTTCCGCCGCGATTACCTCGAAGACGCGATGCATGATCCGGGATTCACCAGCATGTTATGGGTCCGTTGCGCGAGCATGGGAGATGCGTCGCGTTTGGCCGCCACGATTGACGAAATGTTCCGCAACTCTTCGGCAGAGACGCGCACTGAAACGGAGAAGGAGTTTATGGCACAGATGGTTGCGAAATTCGCGCCGATTGCGCACGTCGTACAAGCGATCGGCCTGAGCGCGGTGCTGGCAATTGCGCTGGCGGTGCTCAATGCCGCGTCGATGACGGTGCGGAAGCGGACCCGCGAAATCGCGGTGATCAAGAGTCTCGGGTTCACGTCGGGGCAAATCCTTTGGGAAAGCGCGGCCGAGAACGGGATGATGGCGCTGCTGGGAGGAACGATCGGCGTCGCGGTGGCGGCCGTGCTGCTCGATCGAGCCCGTGGGTTTGTTCCCAGCTTCGGTCCGCTGCTGTCATTTGGAATACCTGTGCCAGTAATGGCTGCCGGGCTTGGCGTGGCAGTCGCGGTCGGACTGCTTGCAGCGATACTGCCTGCCATCCGCGCGACGCACTCGACCGTGCTGGACGGATTACGCCGCGTTGCTTGACGCGTTTTGCAAAAAGCGTGGTACTTCTGGGATGTCGTAGGGAGGCCGCACGAGAGGTTTTCCATGAAAGGCCGCAGATCGATCCACCAATCGCACGAATTAACGTCGCCGCGCAGACCTGCTGCCTGGCTTATTGTCAGCGCAATAATCCTCGCGGCGGCGCTTAGCTTTCAGTCGAGTGGGTTTGCCAGCGACCTCGGGGGATTCGCCGGTTTTGTTCGCGATCAAAACGGGCGCCCGGTTGGCGGCGCAACGATTACAATCACAAATCGCCAGCTCGAACGTAGTACGAGCGTGTTTGCAGCGAAAGACGGCAGTTTCCGAATGCCAGCGCTGGAACGGGGCCTTTACGATCTGCGGGTCCGAAGAGTTGGATACAAGGATCTGTCGGAGAGTGGGATTTCTTTGCAGGGCCAGGCCGGCGACACGACGCTCACGATGAGCGCCGAAACCGACCCCAACGAGCTTGCATGGCAACTGCCGGCGAACCGATGGACACCGCTGGTGCTCGAGCGGCTCTCCAATGACCCGCAGCGCGAAGAATTCGTCCGGCAGTGCGCGTACTGCCATCAGCAGGGCAGTTGGGCCACCCGCGTGCAAAGGAGCGACGAGGACTGGCAGGCGATCTTCATCAAGATGGGACGGATGGGCGGCACCATCTCGCCCGAGCTTGAAAAGGAACTTCCCGCCGCTCTGAACGCGGCCTACGACGAAAAAAACTACCTGAGCAAACTGACCGAGCCAGAGTTCATCGCGCCGCCGACGCCCGAAGGGCGTGCGGCGACCGCAGTCATAACTGAATGGCGGGTCGGCACTCCGTCCTCGATGCTGCACGACATCGTGGTTCATGAAGACGGTGCGATCTGGGCAGTTGATACCGGTGGCGACCGGCTATATCGGCTCGATCCGCGCACCAACCAACGCGAGGAGTTTCCGATTCCGACCGGCGACTCACCAGTGGGGGGCGTGTTCCACGCATCGGGACTTCTGCAATCGCCAGGTGCGACCGCGCGGGTCGCGCCGCACAGTCTGCAAGTCGCAGAGGACGGTACGATCTGGGTGACGCTATGCCTCGGCAACAAGGTGGCGCATCTCGATCCGCGCTCGAAACGCTGGACGATATATGAGCAGAAGGAAGGTCTGTATCCGCACACGATCCGAATCGATCGAAAGGGAAGGGTCTGGTACACGCTGGCGGTCAGCAACGGCGTCGGTATGATCGATCCCGCTAGCGGGGAGCAGCGTGTCTACCAGTTGCCGGCGCCGAGCATCGGGCAGGCGATGGCGCTTCGCGCGATGCCGCTCGTAATGTGGGCGTCTGAGCATCTTGGCTTCTCTCCGCCATCGGCCGGGGAAGGCGCGACGTTGCCGGTGCCATACGGGATCGATATCGCGCCCGACGGCGGCGTATGGTTTAGCCAGCTCAACGCCCGCCGAATCGGCAGGATAGATCCCGAAACCGGCGAAATCCGCATGGTCGAAACCCCGTTCAGCGGCCCGCGGCGCATGCGTTTCGACTCTAAGGGCAATCTCTGGATTCCGGGATTCAGCTCCAATTTGATCGCCCGCTACAATCCGCAAACGGGGCACTTCAAGACCTGGAAGTTGCCCACCGGCGGTGTGGAAACGCCGTACGCGCTCAACGTGGACCGGCGCACTGATATGGTCTGGATATGCGGAACCGCCTCGGACACGCTGATGAGCTTCGATCCCGCAGCCGAGAGTTTCACGGTGTATCCGCTCCCCACCCGCGTCACGTATACGCGTGAAATCGACTTCGACAAGGATGGTGCAATCTGGACTTCCAACTCGGATTTCCCGGCCTGGCAAATCGAGGCGCCGGCGCCGTCGATAATCCGGATTCAGCCCGGTCCTTAGTCATGAACTGAGTTGACGCCGTTTTTCGGGGGTTTGACAGAATGAATACACCGATTTGCAAAATGCTCGGCATCGATTTCCCGCTGCTGGCCTTCAGCCACTGCCGGGACGTGGTGGCTGCTGTGAGCCGCGCCGGGGGTTTCGGAGTACTCGGAGCGACCGGTTTCACGCCTGATCTGCTCGAGCGTGAGCTGAAATGGATCGACGATCACATCGACGGCAAACCGTACGGCATCGACGTGCTCATTCCAGAGAATCTCCCGATCAAGAACGAGAAGGGCGTGACGCACCGCTCGCTCGCGGAGCGTATCCCGCAGCAACACAAGGATTTCGTGCAAGATCTTCTTTTGCAGCATGGAATCGAGCCCTCGCAGGCGATTGAAGAGGGGCAGTTTCAATCTCCCGATGCACCCTTCTCTCTGCAGCAGGAACACGCATTGAAGCTGCTCGAGGTTGCGTTTCAACATCCGATCAAATTGATCGCCAACGCTCTCGGCGTGCCGCCGCAGGCTATGATCAATATGGGCCATCGGCACGGGGTGCCGGTCGCGGCGCTGGTGGGAGCGCCGGAACATGCGCTGCGCCAGGTTAAGGCGGGAGTCGACATAATTGTCGCGCAAGGCGGCGAGGCCGGCGGGCACTGCGGCGAGGTCTCGACGATCGTGCTCATCCCCGAGGTGCTTCGCGCGATCAAACCGATCCACGATGTTCCGGTGTTGGCAGCCGGTGGCATCATGACCGGCCGGCAGATGGCCGCGTGCATGGCGATGGGGGCCGCGGGCGCGTGGACCGGCTCGGTCTGGCTGGCGACCACTGAATCTGAGACTTCGGAAATTTTTCGCGAGAAAATGATCGAAGCGCGCTCGCGCGATACGGTCCGTTCCAAGGGCCGAACGGGAAAACCGTCGCACCAGCTGCGTTCGGCATGGACCGACGCCTGGGAGGGAGCAGGCAGCCCCGGCGCGTTGCCGATGCCGCTGCAAAGTCTCATCAGCGAACCCGCGCTTCATGCCGCTGATCTTGCGGCCGCGCGGGGCAACCCGAAGGCGCGTGAGCTGGTCACCTATTTCGTCGGTCAGGGCGTGGGTCTGGTAGACAGCGTGAAATCGACCCGCGTCGTCGTGAAAGAGTTCATGGAGGAATTCGTCGAGGCGATCTCCCACCTGCAGGCGCTTATGGAAGACTAGGCGCTCGCGTGGGCATCAATCAGATAAACCGCGGGCGGAGCTCATCGATGTCTTCGTCGACCCTGCTGAAATACGTGCTGGCCATCGACATGGGCTCCGGCAGCACAAAGGTCGCCCTCGTTTCGAGCGCGGGCGAAGTCGTCGCATCTGCATTGCGCCAAACGGCCACGAAAATCATGGCGGGCGGCGCGGTCGAGCAGGATCCCGAGGAATGGTGGCGCGCAGTATGCGACGCGGCGAAGGAGGCGATTGCGGTCGCGCATGTGCCGGTGCAACAAATCGTCGCCGTCGCATGCACTACGCTGTGGGCCGTCACCGTGGCCGTTGACGAGGGCGGGACGGCGATCGGCAATGCGATCTCATGGATGGACACCCGCGGCGCGAAATACAATCGCGCAATAGTCCGCGGATGGCCGCGAGTCCAGGGCTACGGCCTGTTCAGGCTGCTCAAATGGCTGCGCTTCACGGGCGGCGCGCCGGTTCAGTCGGGCGTCGACGGCTTCGGGCATATCCTGTTCATCAAGAACGAGCGCCCCGAAATATATGCGCGGACTTTCAAGTTTCTCGAGCCGATGGATTACCTCAACCTGCGACTCACCGGACAGTTTTCGGCTTCGTATGCGACAATGTTTACCTACTGGCTGACCGATATTCGTAACCCCAACAGGATTGACTACGTGCCTGAGTTGCTTGCAATGGCCGGAATCGATCGCGCCAAGTTGCCGGACTTGCGGCCGGTTAACGCCGTTCTCGGCACGCTCAAACCCGAAGTCGCAGCGGAGCTGGGCCTGGCGCCGTCCACACGCGTCGTGATGGGCTCCTGCGATGGCCATGCGGCGACCCTGGGAGCGGGCACAGTGCGCGACTACGAGGGCTACTTCTATGTCGGCACCTCGTCGTGGATGAGCTGCCACGTGCCGGCGAAGAAGATCGATCCGTTGCACATGCTGACAGCGATGCCGGCTGCGCTGCCGGGCCGCTACATGGTCGGCGCGGAACAAGGCGCGGCGGGACGCAGTATCGAGTTCCTGAAAGACATCTTGTATCCCGCCGGCGGCGCGAATTTTTCGATCGACGTTTACGGCGACATGAACCGGCTCGCCGCAGAGGTTGCGCCCGGGAGCGATGGATTGATCTTCACGCCATGGATCAACGGCGTGCTCGCGCCGCACGAGGATGTTTCGACGCGCAGCGCCTTCTTCAATCAGACCGCGCGCACCAGCCGCGGCCATTACGTGCGCGCGGTGATGGAAGGCGTCGCGTACAATCTGCGATGGCTCAAGGGCCATGTCGAGAAATTCATCGGGCGGCCGTTCGAGCAGCTCAATTTTATTGGCGGCGGCGCGAGCTCCGATCTGTGGTGCCAGATCCAGGCCGATGTGCTGGGATGCACCGTGCGGCAGGTCGCCAATCCGCGCAATGCCAACGCGGTGGGCGCCGCGATGGCGGCGTTTGCCGCGCTGGGCGAGATTGCGATCGAGGAAATCTCCGGACGGGTGAAGATCGCCGCCGAGTATCGGCCGATCGATATCAACCGGCGCCTGTACGATCGCCAGTTCCGCGAGTTCCTCGAGTTTTACAAGCGCAACCGCGCGATCTACCGGCGTCTCAACCCGGCCACCCGTACGTCGGATTGAAACTGTCGTTGGACTAGTATTCAAATCGACGCACGATCTCCAAGGAGTCGTTACATGCCAAAGGTAGCGAAGAAGCAGCAAGAGCCCTCCGGACCGTTTGGGGATATGTTCCCCTATCGCGAAACCTTCGGGATCTATCGCGAGTTGCCCAGGAAGAGCCGCCAGCCCGAGGACGTCATGCGCGAGTTGCGCAGCATCGCGCGCGAGGAAGACGCGCGCTGGCAAACCGGCCAGATCTCAGGCACATACTATCATGGCGGGATAGAGCACTATGCCTACCTCAACCGCGTGTTCTCGCTGTTCTCGCATGTCAATCTGCTGCAGCGCGACCTGTGTCCAAGCGGCACCAAATTCGAAGGAGAGGTAATCGCGATGACCGCGCGGATGCTCGGCGCGGAGCTGGCGCGTGAGAACGATCCGCAAGCCGACATATGCGGAGCGATCACTTCAGGAGGCACCGAGAGCATCATCCTGCCGATGCTGGCGTATCGGGAGAAGGCCAAGGCCGAGCGCGCAATCAGTTCGCCTGAGATGGTGGTGCCGGACACGATTCATCCGGCATTTTCCAAGGGCGCGCACTTTTTCGGCATCAAGCTGATTCGCGTTCCGGTCGGCCCCGATTACCTGGCCGACGTGGACGCGATGCGGCGCGCCATCGGACCCAACACCATCGCTATAGCGGGCTCGGCGGCCAATTATCCGCACGGGCTGATCGATCCGATCGAGAAGTTGTCCTACCTGGCACTTGAAGCCGGTGTCGGTCTGCACGTCGACAGCTGCTTCGGCGGTTTCATCCTGCCGTGGATCGCAAAGCTCGGGTACGAGATTCCGCCCTTCGACTTTCGCGTGCCTGGCGTCACCTCGATGTCCTGCGATACGCACAAATGGGGTTATGGGCTGAAGGGCGCGTCGGTCGTGCTCTATCGCAACCGCGGGTTGCGCCGGCGCATGTACTTCTCGATGACCGACTGGCAGGGCGGGCTGTATGCGTCGCCCACGGTGCCGGGCAGCCGCTCGGAGGGCATCAGTGCATCGACATGGGCCGCGATGGTCACGCTCGGGGAGGAGGGCTACCTGAAGGCGACCCGCCGCATCATGAAGGCAGCAGACACCATCAAGTCTGGTGTCGCAAAAATTCCGGAGCTCAAGATTATCGGCCAGCCGACGTATTGTATCGCGTTTACATCCGACAAGGTGGACATCTACCACGTCAACGACTTTCTCGCGGAGCGTGGATGGCGCCTTAACGGGCTTCAGAAGCCCGCGGGCTTTCATCTGTGCGTCACCTTGCCGCAGACGCTGCCGGGAGTGGCGACGCGTTTCGTCAGAGACATTGCGGCCGGCGTCGAATACGCGAAGAACCCGCCGGCGACGCCCGCGCGCAGCGGCGCGGTGTACGGCGGCGGCGCGGCCTCGCTCGATCCTTCGATGGTGAATGAACTGATGCTCGCTTGGCTAGATGCGAGCACCGAAGTCCCGTAACCGCGCTGTCTCCCCCACGAGGCTGCGATGGACGATCGCGCGATCGAAGAGTACGCCGCCTTTGCCTGCCATCTGGCGGATCTCGCGGGACGCACGATTCTGCCGTATTTTCGCGTGCGCCTCGCGGTCGAGAATAAGACCGCCGACATCGGCTACGATCCGGTGACGCTCGCCGATCGCGCAGCTGAGCAGGCGATTCGTGACGAGATTCATCGCGCCTATCCCGGCCACGGAATCCTCGGCGAAGAGCACGGCTTCGCGAGCCGGCACCGACGCACTGACCTAGATCATCGACCCAATCGACGGCACCCGCGCCTTCATTATCGGGCAACTGCACTGGGGCGTTTTGATCGCGCTCAACGACGGCGTGCGACCGGTGATTGGTCTGATGCATCAGCCGTATACCGGTGAGACGTTCGTCGGCTCACGCCTGGGCGCCGAACTGAGGAGTCGCGGCCAAAGCAATGCGCTGCGGGTGCGCGAATGCCTGCGGCTCGAAGATGCGATCGTCTGCGCAACCGATCCGGCGATGTTCTCCGGGCCGGGCGAACTCGAGGCGTTTCGCAAGCTAGCGTCCAAGGCGCGGATGAGGCGCTACGGCGGTGATTGCTACTCGTTCTGCCTGCTCGCCGCGGGTTTTATCGACCTGGTGATCGAGTCGGGCTTGCAGCCTTACGATATCCAACCACTCATTCCGATCATCGAGGCCGCAAGTGGGATCGTGACAAGTTGGTCGGGTGGCCCCTCATACGACGGCGGACAGATCATCCCCCGACGATCGCGAGCGGCACAAAATTGCCCTTCCGATGCTCGCACCTGCCGCGCGTGAGCCGATCCTGTGCTTATCGCTATGCCCCGGCAGCAGCCGTTCCAGCATTAGCAACGGACGTGGGGGGCGTCTCGTATTGGTGCCGCGCGGCCGCTCGCGGAAGTGTCTCGAGTCCTGCCGAGCCTGGCTTGGACAGCGCCTCCCCGGCCGCCAGCTTGAGTTCCTCAAACGCATCGTCGACGCAGGCCTTCATCAACTCGACGTCAGACATAAGACTTGGAGCGGCCATAAGAGCAATACACAGGTTCCGATTGTACGTAGAGATCACGACACCATAGCCGAGGTCAGCGCCGAGCGGGATCATACCCACATAATCGAGCATCATGTGTCCGGCCAGATAGGCAGGAAGCTGGGGGCCGCGAACGTTGGTCGCGATGAAGTTGACTGCCGGGAACAATGGCGCGACCACACGTGCCGTCCATGGTGCTCGTTCGGCTAGGCGCGATGCCATGTCGATAGCACCGGTTCCGAAGCTCGATACCAAACCAATCAGGCTCGGCGGCACCAAGTTGGCCGCAGCCATCAAACTGTCTAGTGCCTTGGGCTCGTTGGCGGACTTGATGCGTCCGGTTTCCTTCGAGACTGCCTTGAGCCTCGCAACCGGATCCATTGGCTCTGCTTGAAGCTCCGCAAACATCATCGAAACCCGGTTACCCAAAGACTCGATCTCTTCGGGGCCGCGCACGCTGACCGGACATCCTATGCGCAGAGGCAGACCGCGCGGTTTGCATCCATTAAGCTTCAGGTAACGCGCTGCGCCCTCACCCAATGCCGCAAGGACAACGTCGTTGAGTGTGCCGCCGAATGCTTTCCGAATCGCACGCGCATCGTTGTACGCATAACGCAGCCACGCAAATGACCTGGCTTTGGTGACCAACCCCCGGTTCCATGGCGCCGCGACCGCGGGTCGCAGGGTGCGGATGATTTTGCCGGCCGACGACATGCCTCTGCCAACTTCAGGTTTGTCGCTGGCGGGTAACAGGCGGCCGAAGAGATTGCGCGCGGCGTTGAGTTCGATCCGCGCCAGATCGAAGGCCGCATCTCCGAGCAGCCGCGCGGAGCGCGGAAGCGGCTTGGGCTCCCAAGCAAGTGCTGGCGGCGCAGCGGAAGCGTCGCGTTTGAAATCGAACAGCGTGGTCAGAACCTCGACCCACGACACTCCGTCAACAATGCAGTGGTGGACCTTCCACAGAACCGCTGAGCGTCCGTCCTCCAGACCGTGAAAGAGGTGCATCTCCCAAAGTGGCCGACGCCGATCGAGCAGTGGCTCGAAAATGCGCAATATTGCTTCTATGATCTGGGTCTCGCCAGCACCTTCTGGCAGCTCATGGCAGAAGATATGATTCTCGATCTTGAAGTCAGGGTCGTCTTCCAGCATGGGATGCGCGAGATTGAACGGCACAAAGGCGAGGCGCTGTCGAAAACGGGGCAGCATGTGAAGCCGTCGCGCGACGTGATCGAGCATGCGCGGAAAATCGATCGAGCCATCGAAGAAACCGAGTCCTCCGAAATGAAGTGGACCGCTTTCCGATTCGCCGTAAAGGAACCCCGCGTCCTGCGTCGTCAGTCTGCGCGACAGTTTAATAGGTGGCATAACCTGCCTCCGCTAAACACTCCCCACCTTGATCTTCTTTGCCAAGAGTCCGGCCTCCCACGTTGACGCATTGAGTTAAGCATAGGGCGTGCCATACAGATCGGCAGAACGATATGCGGTGACGACGCCCTTGCGATGGCGCGAAACGAACCACGCGTGAGTCTTTCGGATGCATTATCGACTTTTTGGTTAGATATGCTCACGACTCAAATCCCTTTCCGCCCGGTCGTTTTTCTGACGCCGATTTCTGGCAGAGACCTTGCTTAAAATTGCAGCACCTTTCCGCGCGATGTCGAGGTTAAGCAGATGCTCTACATGATCGGCGGTGCGCCGCGTTCGGGGAAAACCACGCTTGCGCGACGGATGCTAGCCGAGGATGGACTGCCGTATTTTTCGATCGACACCCTGATCGCCAGCTTGGCGAGAGCTGAGCCTGAACTTGGAATGCAAGTGAGCGACCCTGCACTCAAGCGAATCGAAGTAGTTTGGCCGACGCTCCGCAAGATCGCGAACGATGTGTTGCAGAGCGGCGATGATCTCTTGCTGAAGGCGACGTGCTCTTACCCAAGCATTTGATGGAATTCGGTGACGGCACTTACAGAGGCATCAAAGCATGTTTCATCGGCTATGCGGAGGTCGATCCTGTAAGGAAGCTGCATGCGATTCGGAAGCACGCTAGCGAAGTAGCAGACTGGACGGAGGAACTCGACGACGCCAGCCTGCTCAACCTGATTGGCGAGCTTCGCGCCTTCAGCGAATATCTGCGACGCGAATGCAGCCACTACAAGATTCCGTATTTCGACGGGTCGACGTACTTTGCCAGCGCGATTCGCGAAGCCAAAACCTACCTTCAATCCGCTATGGTGCCCAGCTCAATCGCGCTGTTCAGCTCCCACTCGCCGCCGCGCGCCTCGACGCGTCCTGCTTGCGGATAGCGCGCGCGCCCAGAAATGGCACGTCGCGGCCGCGCAGCATCAGGTTCCAATACAGCCACGGCAACCCGTAGCGCTTCAAAAGCCAGGTGTCGTAGCGCTCTGCGGCGGTGTTGATGAAGGGGATGGTCGGAGTCGGTTTGCCCGTGTAATCGAATTCGCAGAGCAGCAGTTTTCCGTACGCGGTCGTGATGGGGCACGCAACGTAACCATTGTATTTCGCGGCTGGCAACGCACCGCGCATCACCGAAAGCAGATTGCTAACGACGACCGGCGCCTGCTTGAGCACCGCCGCGCCGGTCTTGGCGTTGGGCGAACTGGCCACGTCTCCCAAAGCAAATATGTTCGGGTAACGCTTGTGTTGGAGAGTATATTGATCGACCTCGACCCAACCGAGTCCGGGCTCTCCTTGCGCGGGCAGCGGGCTGTTGGGTACTGTCTTAATTCGGGGCTGAGTGTCTTAATTTCCCACCCTCAGTGTCTTAATTCAGACAGTACCGGCTGTTGCGGATGAATTCCGGCGCGCTCTGCGGCGGCGCAACGTGCAGGATGTCGTAACCGATCGTGACCCGTGCCTTTGCGGGATCATTCTTCTGTACGAAGACTGCCTCCTTCTTGTCGGGTCGAATTTCCACCAGGTCATGACTGAACCGCGCATCAATCCCATAGCGTCGAACCACCGTGTCGAGGACCGTGGCGTACTCCCTGACTCCATAAATCGTGGGTGTTGCGGATCCATAGATGACGTTGGCGGAGATTTTGTTCCTGCGAAAGTGATCTGCCGCGAGATACATGATCTTCTGCGGAGCGCCGGGGCATTTTATGGGCGTCCCCGGCATATGGAACAGCGCGGTGCCACCCTTGAAGCTGCGAATCAGGTCCCAGGTTTGGGGCGCGTTTTCAAAGGTATAGTTGGTCGATACCGAGCCATTCCCGACTGCCTCGCGAAGGCCCGCGATCGATTCCCAGTTGAGTTCGAGACCCGGCGCCACTATTAGGAAATCGTACGAGATGCGCGCACCCGAGCGGGTGGCGACATATTTGGACTCGGGAGAGATTTCGCACGCCCAGTCTTTGATCCATTTCACTCCCGCGGCGATGTAGTCGCTTTCCGAACCAGCAGTGGCCTCGGGGCCGACCACACCCGCTCCGACCAGCGTCCATAGCGGCTGGTAGAAATGCTTCTCGGACGGCTCGATGATTGCGACATTGGACTCACCCGCGCGTCTGAGTCGGGACGCGACAATGAGGCCGGCAGTGCCACCACCAATGATAAGGATTTTATGACTGCCGTTTTGATTCATGCTGCAACTATTGAGGCCGTTCGGTTTCTCACAGCGGCTGCAACCGCTGCTTATCTGATCGACAGTTTCCTCAGCGACAACGAACAAATTCCCGGATGGCCGATGAGGTCATTGAGTTTGACCGTGAGCATGCACGAGGCTTGCCAGCCCGCGTGACCCGCTTCCGGTCCTATTCCGCACGCCAGGCTGCGCGCATCGACTCCATTGGATGCAGCGTGAATCGATCGGCATCACGACGCGGTATCCCGGCCCGATTCGGATATCGACCGAACGGTTGGTACGCTCGCAATTTGTGTGATTTCTTCGATGCTGGCAGCGTCGTGAATTATGGCCGCGCTGGCACAGGCAAGTGCTTGCACGATACTTGGGCCGTTTGAGTCGGCGCTCCCCCCAGGGGGGTTTCCTTGTTCATCCGTTGGATAAGATCGCGGAACTCCCGGTCGATTCTAGGGCGGCCACCCCATGGCGGCGCGATTTCCAGCGCCAATAGGCGCGAAAGCCGCACCAATGCCAGCCGATCACGGTCTCCGGCTTGACCAACGGTGATCGCATCGAGAATCGAGGGAACGGTCGGTACAGCCAGACCAAGATTAGCCGGTCGATGCCTCGCAGCAACACCCGAGACCGGGACTTACGGCTCAGGACGATCACGTGCTGGCGCAGGACGATGTTTTCGGCCTCGAGTTTCTCACGTGACTTCAGGCGGGATCGCGCGACGAGCAGGAGCTTGATCACAAACTCGACCATCGGCGTTCCAGTATCACAGCCCGATCCGCCCGTCACCCCGGGGATTAGGTTTTAAGTATCGACACCCCAAACGCCCTGCGGAAAATTCGCAAAGCGCCTGTGGCACTACCGACGGCCCAGCGGATCTCGGGCCGTCGCATGTGTTGTACCTGTGATGTTGTCAAGAGCATCTTGGCAAAGCGTTTGGCGCCCGAGCTCACTCCGGCAGATTCAGCTGCCTTGCCAGGCGACGCAGTTCCTCCTTGCGGCCCGGAAGCGGCGCCGGCGCTTGCAGCATCCTGGATTTCTTCAACTCCTCGACGACCTTGGGATCACGCCGGAACGGGTTTCCGTACTTGCCGAGAAAGTACTGCTCCTCGAATGCAGGCCGCGGCCGCTGCCCGCCCGCTTCGCGAGACTCCAGCGAGTAGCCGATGTTGAGCTGGTACAGCGGGAACCAATCCGCGGGCGGCTTGGTGATCGCAGCGATGATGGGAGCGTTGAACGCGGTTAGGCACGCGCCGAGCCCTTGTTCGAACGCCATCAGCAAGCCTTGGCACGCCGCGACGCCGCAATCGAATGCCGCCATGGTCGGATACTGCGGCGATTCGGTCATCGGTTTGAGAATCATCGGGTACACGACCTCGTCGACGAACTTGGTACTCCAGCCGTGGGTCGAAGCGACAATGTTTGCATCCACTAGCTGCCTGAGACGGGCGCCCTTGACCCGGTTCACCACGCCGAGGTCGGCATAGAAGTAGATATGCACCGGGGCGAGTTCGATGACGACAGCCTGCACCGGGTTCTTCAGCTTCTCGAGTTCAGCCTTGGGTATGTCGTCGCGATTGACGACGATTGCATGTAGCCAGTGCGCATTGACGGCGCACGAGGCGATCAGGCAAGCCTCCAGAATTTTCTGAATTTTGTCCCGTTCGACCGGTCGCTTGGGATCGAAGAAGCGAATCGAACGTCGTGTGCCGATTAATTCCTGATATTCCATTGTCCCTCCTCGGGTCGCGGAACTCGTACCGTCATCATAGGCCGCCTCAAGACAAACGGGTCACGCCAACGCGGGTTCGTTCGACCTTGATGCCAGCCTGCTCGCGATCCCACGCGCCAGCGACGCCCCGCGCCTTCAGGGCTGCATACTGGATGCGCTGAGTGCCAGTTTTTGGAAGCTCGTCGATAAATTCGATGAAACGCGGCACCGCATAGTAGGCCATCCGGTCGCGGCAAAACTCGATGAGATCTTCGGGGCGAAGTTTCGCGTTGGGCGCCAACACGACCGCGACCTTAACTTCATCCTCTCCGAGGTCGGACGGCACTGCGTAGGCCGCTGACTCTAACACCGCGGGATGCTGATTGACAACGGTTTCGATTTCCCACGCGGAAATATTCTCACCACGCCGGCGGATCGACGCCTTCTTGCGTCCGCAGAAATAATAGAAACCATCCTCATCGGTCCTGGCGAGATCGCCCGAATGAAACCATCCGTTGCGGTATGCCTCTGCAGTCGCATCGGGAAGCTTATGATAGTGACTGAGCTGCCCCTTGGGATGACGGAAGACGAGTTCGCCGACCTTCCCGGCCGGTAGCGGATTGTCGCTGTCGTCAACGACGCGGAACTCTACCTCCCCGACTGGCTTACCCATCGAGCCGACGCGGTCAACGTCGTTCATAAGAAACCCGGGCGAATCGACCATTCCATAGACTTCGATGATTTTGACGCCGAAGCGATCTTCGAATTCTTTCCAGACTGATGGCGGGCAAGCTGCCGAGAGCACCACGCGCACTTCATGCTTGCGATCGTCGGGCCGCGCCGGCTGTTTGAGCAGAATCGGAATCATGCCGCCCAAGGTGTTGAACTCGACGGCGTGGTACTTGCGGCATTCGTCCCAGAATCGCGACGCGCTGAAGCGCTCGGCGATCGCGAATTTGGTATCGAGAAGCATCGAGCCGAATCCCGAGATCATCAGCGCGTTGCCGTGAAACAGCGGGAGCGCCGTGTAGATCGTCTCGCCTGGGCGCAACTTGAGAGCGCCCAGCACCGCGCCGAGCGCAGTGCTATCCCCGCCGCTTGCGATGACCCCTTTCGGAGGCCCGGTGGTGCCCGACGTGTACATCATGTTTGCGCCGCCGGCGCCTGAGCCCACGTCGACGTTGGGTTCACGATCGGGATGCGCCATCAGGGCATCCAGAGTCGTATCTGCCCCCTCGCCGGTCTTGCCATCGGCTACCACCGTAGCTTTCAGGCTCGGGAGCGAGTCCTTTACTGCCATCACCGAATCGCGTAGCAGCTCTTCAAAGATCACGACCGCTGAGTCGGAGTCCGCGAGCACGTGATGCAATGTCACGCCGCGCTGTGAAGTGTTGACGGGAACGCTTATCGCGCCGATGAAACCGATCGCGAAGTGGATCCACAGAAATTCGGGGCGATTGCCCATCATTATCGCGACGCGGTCGCCGGGCACGATCCCGAGAGCAAGCAAGCCGTTCGCGGCGCGCTGAATGTTACTCAACACTTGCTCCCACGAAAATTCCTCGTCTTTGAATTTGAGCCAGGTTTCGTGCGGATGCTGTTTAACGCGCAGTCTGATCAGCTGCTCAATCGCTCCCTGTGCACGTGCCATCGGCGACCTCCATCGCGATCAATCCGCTACCTGCTACGCGTGCGCCTGGCCGTTGGACTCGGCTAGGATGTGCCGTGCACCGGCCAGGCTCAGGACATCGTTGGTGCCGTCCTCGATCAGCGAGGCGCGCGCATCGCGGAACATCTTCTCGACCTGGTATTCCTTGCTCAGCCCGTTGCCGCCGAAAATCTGCAATGCATCGTTGGTCACCTCGAATGCAGCCTGCGTGCAGAAGGTCTTCGCGGCGATCGCATGTTGGAGCGAAGGCGCCCCTGACGAGCTGTTGTAAACGGTGACCGCGCGAGAGAGGGCGCGGCAAGCCTCGACCTTGGTGAACATTTCGAACAGGCGGTTCTGCACCAGCTGATGCTCACAGATTGGAGCCCCGCCCTGGATGCGTTCTTTGGAATAGTCGAGTGCGGCCTCATAGGCGGCGCGGGCGAGCCCGGTGAATGCTGTCGACATGCCGCCGTTGGCCCCGGTCAGCGTCGCCATCGTGTGCTGCTCATAGGTATCGGAGTTCACCACCATGTAATGGCGCGGGATACGCACGCTGTCGAAAAAGATCTCGCCCTGATTCAGCGCGCGCTGCCCCAGTTTGTTGAGCGGCTTGCCCTTCGACACTCCCGGCAAGTTCAGTGGAACCACCGCGACTCCGCCACCCGACATTCCTATCGGTGCATGAGGCGATTTGGATTCGATTCGTAGATAGAGTGCCGCGTGAGTCGCGATGGTGCCGTTGGAAACCCATGACGACTTCTGGCCCTTGATGACGTAGGAGTCGCCGTCGAGGCGTGCGACAACTTCGCCCGTGACCTTGGGATTGTGATACTCGGGCGTACCTACCATTATGTGGTCGGAGCCATGGTTGGGCTCGGTGATAGCCCAGCAACCAATGAAGGCGGCTTCGCGGTCCTCGACGTAAGGCTTCACGAAGGTCTCGTACAGATCGGAGTTGCCGCTTGTGGCGGCGATGAAGTACGGGAACCCCGCGCATCCGATCGACAATGACAGGTCAACTGATCCCCAGGCCAGTTCCTCATGTAGGATGTGACTGGCGAGCGGATCGAGTCCCAGCCCACCCATCGCGACCGGGATTCCCGCAACGTGATAACCAAGGCCGTAGGCCTGCTTCAAAACTTGTCTTAGTGGAGAATTCGGGGCGATCACGTCCTTCGGATCGGCCATGCGATCGAGTTCGATAGCCGCCGGACGCATCACTTCTTTTGCGAAGCGATGAGCGCTGGAGCGCAGCGACTCGTACTCTTTCGGCACCCCCATACAGAGTTCACGGTAACTGTCCATCGGCCTATTTTCTCCTCGCTCTGCGGCTGGGCAGAGTCGTCATCGATAGCCAATCGGTGTTTTGGCTTTTGATAGCGAAGCATCGAACGTGCCACGTGTGCGCGCATTCCAGAGGTTGTTTGCCCGCACTGCTGGTCTTGGAATGTGGGTTTTTTTCGGCCTGCTGGGCTTGGCTGAATTGACTTGAAAATGAGTGTTTTCGATGCAGGCTGTTTCGATCGGAACCAGACCTCAGGGCTGGAGCAATGTCTCGCCGGCTCCTTGCCCCTCAATTCTCGCCGGAGTCTGGCGACCCGCGCGATCAGCTCTTCGCGATTTCTCAACCCCTGGCTCTGATGCGAGGCGCTTGCCGAAAACCTGCTGTCTATCCGCCGGGTTTACCCATTACTCGTCCGCGTCGTGCGCGGTCATCCGCTCGAGTGAAATGTCTTTCATGCACCCACTACCGGATCGCTGACATTCCAATCAGCGCGCGGCCGATGATTAGGTTCTGAATTTGCGTCGTGCCGTCAGGTATCGTGAGCATCCGCGCGTCGCGCAGGCATCGTTCGACTCTGCTCTCGACCGCAAGCCCGATCGCGCCCATCGCCTGAATCATCCTGGAAGCCACCCGCACCCCCATCTCGGTCGCATACGCCTTGGCCATCGATACCTCTGCGTCCCTTCGCGATGTCCGCGAGAACTGCATCGCCCGGTAACAGAGCAAGCGGCCCGCGTCGATCTCGGTAGCCATCTCGGCGATCATTTCCTGGACCAGTTGGAAGCGGCCGATCTCTTTGCCGAATTGTTTGCGGACCTTCACGTATGCGAGCGCAATCTCAAACGCCCGCTGCGCGATACCGACTGAAATCAGCGCGGTTCCGACCCGAGCCGCGGAAATCGCCTGCAGCACCTGTGGAAACGACTTCGCAGGATCGGTCATCTCGCCCGACTCGGACCAACCGTCGAGCCGATGAGTTGCCGGAATCGCGACGTCGTCGAAAAACAGCTCGGAGGTCGGGAAGGCCTTGAGCCCAATGGTCTCGATGTCGCGGCTCTTGAACGGAGACTCGCGGCGGTCGACCACGAATTGTCGCACTCCCGCAGGGCCGAGCTTTGGATCAGTCTGCGCGACCAACACCACCACGTCGGCAATATGGCCGTTGCTGATCCAGCACTTGGTGCCGTTGATCACATAGCCATCGCCCTTGCGCTCCGCGCGGCATTGGATCGACGACGGATCGGAACCGACATTGGGTTCGCTGATCGCGTTGGCGCCAATCAGATCGCCCGCCAGCAGCGGTGGCCCGAGGCGCTTCGCCACTTCGGGATGCGCTCGCCGGGAAATCGACCATCCTGCTCCCGCAGTCATGCCGACGATTCCCGCCGCGCTGGGAAAGATGCGCGCCAACTCCTCTGTCATGATGCAGCTGATGAACGGATCGTCGCTGCGTCCGTCGAGATAGCCCCACGGCACCAGCATTTTCGTCAGCTGGCGCGCGCGCTCCGGAACCATCTCCTCGTCGCCCCATTTTTCATCGAGCGGGCGGAGCTCGGCTTCTAGGAACTTGCGCAGGCTGTCACGAAACATGCGGTGCTCTTCATCCAGCTCGAAATCCATAATTTCACCCCGAGGCGGAGCGATGCCTGCAGTGTCCAATAGCTCCGCTCAGCTGGAGCTTACGCCGGCCACGGTCGGGCCAACAAACGCCGGATCTCAAACGGGTCGCCGAAAGGCGGGAGGGCAGAAATGGCTCGGCTAACGCAACGTCCATTTGCAAAGGTCAGCATTGGATGAGACAAAACGACATAAGCCTGATTCGATAAATGGAGCCGGCGGGAAATGAGACAACTGATCGATTTGCATGGAAGGCGTGCGCTGGTAACCGGCGGCGGCCGCGGGATTGGCCGCTCGATGGCGCTTGCGCTCGCCGAAGTGGGCGCCGACGTCGCGGTCGCCTCTCGCTCGCAGGGCGAACTGGACGCGGTCGCAACCGAGATAGAGGAGCGTGGGCAGCGCGGCTTCGCGGCCATCATCGACGTGATGAGGCGCGAGCAGATTGCCGCGGGCGTCGATGAAGCCGCCCGCAAACTCGGCGGTCTCGACATACTGATCAACAACGCGGGCGGCGTGATCGCGGAGAACCCGCTTTACCTCGATCCGCTCAATCACGACCCGCGCGCGTTCGAGGACAACCTGTTCCTGAATCTGACCCAGGCATTCTATGCGACTCGCGCCGCGCTTCCCTACATGATCAAACAGAAGTGGGGCCGCATCATCAGTATCGGTTCCGGCTATGCAAAAAACGGCGGCGGTCCACTGGCCTACTCGGCTGCAAAGCACGGGCTCATCGGTTTCACTCGCTCGCTCGCATATGCCGCTGCCCCGCACGGCATCAACGTGAACGTGCTATGTCCGGGATGGACCAACACCAAGCTAGCGGATTGGAACGTGCTGGGCGCGATGATGGGTGTGAGCGCGGCCGAGGCCAAACGATTCGCCGAAGGCCAGAACATCCAGAAGCGAATCGTCGAGCCCGCTGAATTGGGTGCGATGGCGGCACTGCTCGTATCAGACGCCGCCAGCGCGGTGACCGGACAGGTCATCAGCGTTGACGGCGGATTCATGATTTAGCGGGATCGGTGAGATTCAGAGTGCAAAGCCCCGCGCTATTCGAGATGATCGATTACCTTTCCGAAGCCGAGCGTCATATCGCTGAGCGTGTAGCTCGCCTGAATCACCCGCCTGACTGGTAGCCGATTCCACGGGTCGAGGCGTGAGAATTCCGCGAAAGCGATCGAGCCGACGCCGGTCCACGCCTCGATAACTCTGATCTCGGCGAGCGTCTCGATGATGTCGGCGCATGACGGACGTGCGTTCTCTTCGGCCGAAGGAATCAGGCGCATGCTGACCGGCGGCGGCGCGACGGAATGCCCATTGCCGGCGGGCCGTTCCGGGCGAACGATCGCGCTGGCGAGGCGGATCCCTGCCGGACGCTCGAGCGTCCCATAGATCATGTCGCGCTCGCTTTTGAATTCAATTTGAGCAAGCTTCTTCGGAAAACCCCAGATTTCGCGCCCGGCCAGCATCGGCGGCTCGGTCGTCACCGCGATATGCATGATGTAGTTCATCGGGCGGCTCTTGTGCTCGACCAGCAGCGAAAGAATCGCTTCGTTATAGGGACCAAAAGTGGTCCACGGATATTCGTAGAACGAAAGGATCGCGGTGGCCGGCTCGCTCAGCGCCAGCGGCGCCGGCAATGCTTCCAACGCGGCTTCGAGGTCAGTTTCGAACGCGACCGCGATCGAGCGAGTGCCGCGATAGTAGAATGGCGGGCGCTGATACGCGGCGGCGTCCGCCGGCATCGAGTATCCCGCATTCCCGAGGTTGAGACGTCCGTGTTTGGCCATACTGCGATCCTCCTGGAGGCGGGGCTCCCATACTTGTGGCATTCATACGAATATTGAACAAGCGCGCAAGTGCCGAAGTGCGGTGTGATTAGTGCGCTTAGTGCGCAAAAAATCTCGCAATCGGATCCGCGTCAATTGCATTTTGCCCCGGCGCCATCAACACGCCTATCTGGCGTGCGATGCCGGGAATGGGCGATCCCTTAGTTTTGTACAAAACCATGCTGGCGACTCTCCCGGTTTGCCAACTCGCGGGAATAGCCTGCCCGGACGACTCGCGGCCGTCACGGAGGCGTTCGAGGCATCAGCCGCATCATGGCCATCACGGATTTGCGCGCTGCCTCTCACCGCGCTCATCGAAGCGGTTGTCGGCGCGGCTGCGGTCGGGGTAAGCTTCCGCCGAACAGCGCCATCGGGTGAATAAAATTGTGGTAAACCGAATCTGATGCAGGGTTTCGCCTGCAGGAGCGACGTTTTTCAGCTGGAGGAATAGTTCATGGAATTCAAAGAAGTAGTAGGGCGGCGCCGATCGATCCGTTACTTCCAATCCTGGCGGAACGTCGAACGCGAGAAGATCCAGATAATGTTGGAGGCGGCGCGGCTCGCGTCATGCGCGGTCAACGCGACCTTTCTGAAAGCGATCGTCGTGAGCAGGGACAATATACCTCGTGAAACGCTCGACGCGCTCAAGACTCCGGTCTCCGGACTCAACATCGAGCTTGCCCCGGTGCACATCTACACCTACGCAGATATGGGGGCATACAAGGGTGCTCAGGCGCGGCTGAAGAAGCTGGTCGACGTCGGCGCACTGAACGTCACCCACGGATGGAGCCATAAGTTCGTCGATGAGTTCGTTTGGCCGAACATCCTGAAACCGCTGGCCGAAGGCGCGAACCAGCCATCGGTGGCGGCGGCCGCCGCATCGGACGCAGGTATCGCGATTTGCCAGGCGATGCTCGCCGCGGTTGACGAGGGACTTGGCGTCTGCCTGTCGGCATTTCAGCGCGAGGCGATCAACAAGGTCGTGAAGGCGCCCAAGGACTGGATTCCGCTGTGGGTGCTGCTGGTCGGTTATCCGGCGGAGTCGTGGGAAGCAGGTGGACAGCGTCCGCGTCCGCCGCTGGAGGAGATCTTCTTCGAGGGCGAATTCGGGAAGCCCTTCAAGAGCGATCCCAAGGTGACCGAGCAGATGAAGGCGGCGAAGATGATCCAAGCGCAGGCGCCGCTTCCGTGGCGAAAAGAGGAAATCAAAGCGCTCGCGCGGATGTTCGGTCTTCCCGAGTAAGCTTCGCAGCGCCAATCGGACCGATAGAGTCGCGCGCGGCTCGAAAACAACGATGGCGTCGATAAACAAACCGCTCGAAGAGTACGATTCGGTCAAGACCTGGTACCGAGGGCTGCGCGAGCAATCTGGCGTGGAGCCCAACGAGGATGAATCGAGGCTCGAACTGCTTCGAGAGTTCTGTGCCACGCTCGAACTCGACCCGGACGAGATCGTCGCCGCCTGCCTGCTCAGGAAAGAGGGCAAGGCAACCAAGATCAGCATCAAGGGCAGGCGCTCGATGGCGGAACGTATAGCCGACTTTCAGGCTGGAGGCGGCGCCGAAGGTCGGGAGCGAGCGAAGCGCGGGAACACTATTCGAAGTTTCCTGATTCACAACGGCATCCTGCTGCAGTCCGGGGTCCAAATCTGAATCGAAGCTCCGTGAGCAACCAAAAGGTTCGGGAGAATTCAGCAAATGCAGATTCTGGAAGAAGGCAAAGCCGACTATCTGAAAGTTGATCCCGACGGCTATCGGGCGAGCGTGCGGGACCATAAACCGCATCAGATGGTCTCGAAGTTGATGACTCACAAAGAGGCGGTCGAGCGCTTCGTACGCGACGGCGACTACCTCGCATACGACTGCAACTACTTTCAGCGAGGGCCGTCGTCGCTGATTCGCGAGATCATCCGCCAGCGCAAAAAGAATCTATGGCTGTGCGGCAAGTTCACCTATGTCGCATGCGCGCTGCTGGTTGAAGCGGGATGCGCCGATAAGATCGACATCGGGTTCATCGGCTTCGGACCGTGGATCTCGCGCTCGGTGCGCGAAAAGAAGTGCACCATCTATGAATACTCCAACGCGCTGATGACGCTGCGCCTTAAGGCTGGTGCGATGGGGGTACCTTTCATGCCGGCGCGCAGCTTTGGCGGGACCGACGGATTTCAGCATTCGGGTTGCAAAATCGTCGAGGACCCGTTCAGCCGAAAACTGGTTCTCCTGGTCCCGGCGCTCAATCCCGATGTCTCAATCATTCACGTTCACCAGGCGGATGAGTTCGGTAACGCCCGTGTCTTCGGGACTGGCATCGCGCACGCAGAGTGCGCGCTCGCGTCGAAGCGGGTGATCGTGTCCGCCGAAGAGATCCTCGCGACGGACGAATTCCGGCGAGACCCGGCTCGCACCTCGATCGCGCACTTCACCGTGGACGCCGTCGTGCATGCCCCATTCGGCGCCTACCCGGGAACGGTGCAGGGCTACTACGCGTCGGATCCGGCGGGAGTCGTCGAAGCGATGGGCGCGATGTACCGCGGCGACTTTACCGAGTACCTCAAGAAACACGTGTATTCGGTGCAATCGCACGACGAGTACTTGCAGAAAGTGGTGGGAACCGAAAAACTAGCCGAGATTCGCCGGCGCGAAACCATCCGGGAGGGCTATTCCTCGTGAGTACTCCAGCTACCGACTTCAATGAGCGCGAATTCGTCATCTGCCAGCTCTCGCGCCTGATCGACGACAAGTACATCTACTGGGTTGGCGGCGGCGGCGAGCCGATGAACTCGGTGCTGCTCGCCAAGCGAATGAGCGCGCCCAACCTGCAGTACTTGACTGAGGATGGGGTGGTCGGACCCGAAGCTCAGGTGCCGTTCGATCCCCTGATGACGATGATCAGCTCGCGCGCCAATTACCGCGCACTTCAGTGGGGGACGATGAATTACGCGGCCGACCTCGCGCAACTCGGCTACGTCGACTACGGCATCCTCGCGACTCTTCAGGTCGATCGCCACGGAAACATCAATTCCACTGTGGTCGGCAAATATGAAGGTGGCGCGGGACGGCGCTTCGGGGGCCCCGGCGGCGCCGATAGCATCGCAGCGCTCGCATGGCGCACAATCCTGGTCACCGATCAGCAAAAGCGCAAATTCGTCGATCGAGTCGATTTCATTTCGTCGCCGGGGTTTCTCGATGGTCCGGGAGCCCGCGAGCGCCACGGCCTTCCACCCGGGACCGGACCATGGCGGGTTTACACACCGTGGGCGATGTTTGGGTACGGAGCGGATTGTCAGCTCATGCTGCAAGGAATCGCGCCCTTCGTCACGCTCGAACAGGTGCTGGAGGAAATGAGCTTCAAGCCCGCGGTCGCGCCCAAGCTTGATATTCTCGAAGTGCCGACGGAAGAGGAACTCATGATATTGCGCACGCAGATCGACGTGGGAGGCCAGGTCACGGACCGCTGTCGATGGATCGAGTTCAAGGACGGGAGGTACCGTTTCGCCGCGCCGTAGTTCGTCTCGGCTGCGGCCACTGAATTTTCAGAACGCAGATCGACCCGGAGGTTGGGTCAATGAACGACAAAGACAGACTCAAGTGGGCCTTTGAACAATCGGGCACGTTTTTCAAACTGCTTACCACAATTCGAAGCCGTCGCGTCGGACGAGGTTATAGAATCGACTCGGGTACGCAAATGAGGCATCCCGTCACCGGCCGGACGCTCAAACAGGGTGATGGTCCCTCAAAGTTCATTTCCAAAAAAGATCCGCTCCCGCTCACTAGGCTCGAAGAAGCTCTCATCTGCTGGTCCGCATGCGGGCCCAACGGGCTGGTGGCGTGGGACATTTCAGTGGACGGAGGCTTTGACGAGCTGACCTGGATCGCAGGGCGGACCGCTCCCGCGCCGGGGAATTCGCACGCCACCGACCTGCTCGTGATCAACGACTCGGGTGCTTACATCTATAAGCCGACCAGGGAGCGTTCTGGTCCAATCGAGATCAAATCCGAGGCCGACTACGACAAGGTCGTCAAATGGTATGAAGACGGCTTGATTCAGATTCTGGACGAACGGCCTGATATTGATTATGCGCTCCGTGCTCCGGGCGCTCCAAACGCAGTCCTGATGGGGCCCTATCAGTTCAACATCAACATGCCCGGCTCGACCTGGTTCCTTCCGCTGACCGACGCTGGATGGCTCAACTCGGCGCTGATCAACTTCATGGACTTCTGGCACTACTACATGACCGACGAATGGAACGGCGGCCGGCCAGCCGGACTGGAAAAGTGGATCAGGGAAGGGATGCTGGAACTGCCCACCAGCATCGCCGGCGAAGAGCAGCTGATTTTTCAGGTCGAACAATTCCCGACCGGGTGCATGGTGCAGAACATGCGCCTGGCAACCGAAGCGATGGGACTCGGTTCATGGGTGTTCTGTGGTTTCAATCCGGACGTGCTTATGGGTGCGATGCCGGAAGTCACCCGCGGGCTCGGATTCCATGTTGAGGCCCCGAATGCGAAAGCTCCCATATCCACCGGCCAGACCAAAATTTTTGGAATAGAAGGAGTCAAGGAAGCGACCTACGTTCCATCACCACGTTACAAGAATGCCGAGCAGCTGGTGAAGGCCTGGTACGACGAGAAGTACGGCGCCGGCGGCGTGCTCCATCGCGGTGAGGATAACTATCTGCGCAAGGTTGGATCGCCGTGGAATAAGGCGACCTCCGAGGCGGTCATCGCGCATCCTAGAACGAGACCGCCAGAGTGGGTGCAAGAGGCTTGTATCGCCTACATCGACTACTGCGTCAAAACTTTCGGCCAGTGGCCGGTTACCTACAACCCGATGCAGGCGCATTTCGGCGCGGTAGTTCACAATGTCGACGAAGAGTTCTACGACACCTACTACGAGGAAGGCTATGTGAACGACTGCATCCGCAACCGCTCGAAAATATGGCATGACTGAGCATGCGTATTGCGGTGCTGTTCCGGATCCTACGAGCAGTCCACATCTATGCCGCGATAGTGCTCGTTGGGTCCATCATGTTTAACACCGGGATCTTGATGCCAGCGCTGCGTCGCATACCGCCGGCTCATTCGGCCGTTGTATCGCAAAAGATCGGCGCTGGACTGATGTGGCTGGGCGGCTGCGCAATCTTCTTGCTGGGAGTCACCGGCTTCGCCCGTGCCTGGGTGCTTGGAGAAATTCCCCTGCTCTTTTCGACTGAGGCCTTGGGAACAGAGCGTCTGAAATGGACCGCATTGATGGCGTTTGCATGGCTGATGCTGTTGATCACCGGCACCTTGTCGGCTTTTTGGTATGGAACGATACTTACCACGAAACTTCCCTATGGCGCAGGGCTGCGAGACCTTGAAGAACGGCGCGCTGCACAGGCCAGGGTTTCCGCTTGGCAGGATCGCCTTGCGTACATCAATTTGACACTGGCTATCCTGGCCGCGTTCGGCGGAATCATGGCGAGCACCTGATTCGACGATGCTGCGTTCGCGCAATCTGGCCGAGTGTCGCTTCTATCGTGAGCGTATGGGCGCCGACGCCAGACCGATGCCGTGGGGGCTGGCGGAGCTCGAGGCTTTCGCGGCGACTGATTCCAGCGATCCCTTCGCAGGCCGCGTGCACGATGGCGTGACTCCAAAGGTTTCTCTTCAACTCGAGGCGACCACCGACCCGTCCATCTGGATAGCCCTCGATCCGCCCGAGTTGGATCGCTGGGCTGGCGTAATCGAGCGCATGTGGAAGCGATGGGGGACCGCTCCTGGCGAGGCCGTCGCGTTTTTTGATTACGGTTGCAGCCCGTTGGTGCTGCTCGCGTCGAGCGGTTACGTCGGATACTTGCGTCGCGGTGCGGCCGAGCGTCTCGGTCTGACCGCAGTGTGCAACGACGGAGTGGCGGCGATGGCCGGCAGGATGGTCGGTATCGTCGAAGCTCTCGAACCATCGATGTTGATAGTTCGCCGCGATCTCGCTGTGCCATTCTGCCTGGCTCTGGAATCTGCCGGCACCAATCTCGCCGATCGGATCCGCTGGCTTGCGATCGCCGAAGTTGAAGGCTGCGCAAATCGGCGCGAGGCGGACCAGCTCTCCGCGCGCCTCGGGGTCAAGGTCTGGCGTATCCTGCGTTCCGACGCGGCGTTTCTGATTGCCGGAGAATGCGCGGGCTGTCGCGCGTTTCATTTGGACGGCGAGTATTTTGCGGAGGCGTTGGCGTCCGGCCACGTCGCGATCACGACTCGCTTCGCCCAGCTATGCCCTGCCGTCCGCTTCGACATAGGTCTGGCCAGGCTGATTAACGGCGGCTGCCCGTTGGAACCTCGGGCGCAGCGCGTGGAATGTTGACCGCGGCGCGCACAGAACCGTTCGACGATCTTGATCGGCTTTCGCCCGCGTCGCTCGACCAATGGTGGGTGAGAAAGCTCAAACGCGTAGCTGAACTCGGGTTTGATGAGTTGGCCTTTTACCGCAAGCGCTTCGCCGCGGCCGGGTTCCATCCGACTCAATTTCGAACGCTCGACGATCTTCGCGCGATCCCGATATCGAAAAAGGAAGACCTGCTGGCCGTCATGCAAAACAGCCGAAGTAAATTCCTCGGCGTCAAGTCATACACCGCGGGGTTCGATGTGCGCATGACGGTCAGCCTGAGTTCAGGCACCTCCGGCACTACCTATGTCGTGCACACGCGGCGGTGGCGCAAGTTGCAGGGATATTCGTCGAGTCGTGCTCATTGGTGGGCGGGCTTGCGTCCCGGGACGCCGTTGATCATGTCAGCGCCCGCATGGCACGCCTACGCATCGATCCAGCCCTCGATCGCGATGCACTTCAAGAATCCATGCGTCGTGGTTTCCGGAACTTTTCTTCCGCGATTTGCCGACCGCATCGTCGACGCGATACTCGCCTTTCGGCCACGTTTCATCACGATGTTCCTGCCGATGGTATTTTCGATTCTGGCCGCCGCCCGCCGCGATGGTACCAGCGGGGAACAGCTATTTGCGGGAGTCGAGACGCTGGTGGTGACCGGCGCGCCTATCACACCGGGCATGCGATCCCATCTGCAGGATGTCACCCGCGTCAAACGCGTCGCGGAGATCGCGGGTTCGAGCGAAAACCTCCTGGCCGTGGACTGCATCCACGCCCAAGGTCTCCATGTCGTGCCCGACACCTGCTATGCCGAGGTGCTCGATCGCAAGAGCGGCCGCCCCGTCCCCGACGGGCAGCGCGGCTCGGTGGTGCATTCGAGCGTCATCCCGGCGGGCTCGCTGTATTTGCGCTACGATGGTGGCGACGCCGGAGTCATCGACAGGTCGCCATGCCCATGCGGTCTGCCGTCGCCGCGGATCAAGCTCCTCGGTCGTTGGGAAGACTGCTTCAGTGTGGGCGACAACACTTTGCTGCCGTACGATGTTCAATTCGCGCTCGAGACGGAAGTGCCGGAACTGAGAGGCACGGCATTGGTGATTACGCGCGAGGGTCTCGCCAACGGAATGCTTCGCCTCCTCCTTGCCGAGCCCGAAGGCTCAGCCGCGAGCCTCCTCGACAAAGCAAAGGCCAAGTTATCGCGACGGTTCGAGGTACCGGTAGAGATCAGCGCGGTGCGAGACCTGCCGCTTCGTTTCAAAGGCGTGCCTCCTATCCTTTCTGAACAGGAGGCCGCGTCGGCCGCATGAGCAAGGGCGCATTAGGATTGCTAGCCGCGTACTGGCCGGAGGACACGCCGCGGTACGCGCATGTTCCTCTGAAGACGGTCGGCGATACGACGATTTACCCGGTCGCGGCGTCGGCGCCCGATCGAGTCGCGCTGGTGAGCGGGGGGGGCATCCTCACCTTTGGAGAGCTGGCCGCCAAGGCACGAGTTTTTGGCGAGTCGATCCGCAGCCGGGTCAAGCGGGGCTCTCGCGTCGCGATCGCGGTGACCGATCCCGCCGAGATGCTGATCGCGCTCTTCGGTGCTTTCGAGGCCGACGTACTTATCTTCCCGCATATCGGCTCGCCGCCAAAAGAGGTTCTGGACGCCTTCGTTCCCGATCTGGTCGTCAGCGAAAATCTTCCCGATACCACCGCGTCGAAGGCGACCTTCGAGGAGATCATGTCGGGGCCGGGAAAGGCGCGGATCGGACGCCCGGACTTCAGAACTCCGATTCTGGCGATGCCCAAGCCCGACGGTCGCGGTGAGATCTTGCACAGCCATCGCACGCTGGTGGCGACCGGAATTTCGATCGGCGCGTTTTACCTGTTGGCCGAGGGCATAACTCTCCTTCTACTGGAACCGCCTACCAACTGGTGCACTCTTGCGATGCTCCTTGGCGCGATGAATCGAGGTGCGACAATTTATGCGGGCTGGAACGGCTCGCTCCAACACCTGCCGGCCAGGCTTGATTATGCCGTGTGCGGCTGGGACCGCGCCGGCCTACTGCTGGACGAAAGACAGGCCGAAGTTCTCGCGGGACGGATCGCCGCGGGACTGATCGTTGGCATCGAGCGGCCGTTCAGCGCCTCGCGCCGGTTGCGAATTGGCCACAGAATTCGTGCTGACGTACTGACTCTGCTCGGCCGAAGCGATCTCGGACCAATCGTCGGCAGCCATCCGGCGTGGTTCTTAAATGACGCCGCGGGAATCCCGCTCCCAAGTGTTGATCTTCGCCCGCTCAATCCCACTGATGGGACGCCATTGAACATCGGGTGGGAAGTGGTCGATTCCGCCGAACTCGGCGTTAAGTCCGCGCTGGGGCCTGCGGGCGGTACGGTGGTCGATGGGTGGCTTCGCTCGGGTCTGATCGCGCAGATCGATCCGACCGGCTTTTATTTCCTGCTCCGCGACAGCCGCGTGCGGCCCGCTTGAAGCCGGCTATTTGCCGCTGGCGGTCCGAAACGCGCCGCTCTCAAAACGCTCAATC
>Ga0074044_10000478_pt1 | contig 39128 bp, 15 predicted proteins | sample BogForMeECP23OM1_FD_94443 | JGI IMG/M metagenome (GOLD analysis project Ga0074044, IMG submission 94443) | Bog forest soil microbial communities from Calvert Island, British Columbia, Canada - Bog Forest MetaG ECP23OM1 | ecosystem: Environmental > Terrestrial > Soil > Wetlands ...
ATCTGCCGCTCTGGCAGGTGGCCGGGGCGCTGGGGTTGCTGCTGGCCATATCCGGAGCGGCCTGGGCCTTTCGCCAGACACATCCCTGTCTCGTGGTTGGCTGGCTGTGGTATCTGGGAATGCTGATCCCGGTTATCGGGATGGTGCAGATATCCTTCTACGCCCATGCGGATCGCTACACCTATCTGCCGCAGATCGGCTTGTATCTGTTGCTGACCTGGGCGGCGGCGGATCTGTGCGCCGGCTGGCGTCACCGTCGCCTGGTGCTGGGCGTCGCAGCGACCATGGTCATGGCGGCCTTGATGGCGAGCGCATCCATTCAGACCTCGTATTGGCGCAACAGTGAATCACTCTGGACGCATACTCTTGCCTGCACCTCCGGGAATTACTTCGCCCATAACAACTTGGGGGTCGCGCTGGGCAAGAAAGGAAATCTCGACGAAGCAATCCGCCAGTTTCAAGAAGCACTCAGACTGAAGCCCGATCACGCCGATGCCCACAATAACCTCGGCAACGTTCTGCTCCAAAAGGGCAATGTGGACGAAGCGATCGTGCATTTCCAAAGGGCGCTGCAAATCAAACCCGACTACGCGGAAGCCCACTACAACCTTGGCGGTGCTCTGCTCCAAAAGGGCAATGTGGATGAAGCGATCGCGCATTTCCAAAAGGCGCTGCAGATCACACCCGACTTCGCGGAAGCCCACTACAACCTTGGCAACGCGCTGCTCCAAAAGGGCAATGTGGACGAAGCGATCGCGCATTTCCAAAGGGCGCTGCAAATCACACCCGACTTCGCGGAAGCCCACAATAACCTTGGCGGCGCTCTGCTCAAAATGGGCAATGTAAACAAAGCGATCTCCCATTACCAAAGGGCGCTGCAAATCAAACCCGACTCCGCGGAAGCCCACTACAACCTTGGCAACGCGCTGCTCCAAAAGGGCAATGTGGACGAAGCGATCGCGCATTTCCAAAAGGCGCTGCAAATCACACCCGACTACGCGAAAGCCCACAACAACCTCGGCAACGCGCTGCTCCAAAAGGGCAATGTGGACGAAGCGATCGCGCATTTCCAAAAGGCACTGCAAATCACACCCGACAGCGCGGAAGCCCGGAATAGCCTGGCATGGGTGCTGGCAACCTGTCCGCAGGCTTCGCTGCGCAACGGCAACCAAGCGGTGGAACTGGCTCAACGGGCGAATCAGCTTACGGGTGATGGAAATCCGGCCGTTCTTGGCACCCTGGCCGCCGCTTACGCCGAGGCCGGGCGATTTTCCGAAGCGGTGGCAACCGCGCAGCACGCTCTGCAACTGGCCGGGACGCAGTCCAACACCGGACTGGCCGATGCCCTTCGATCACAGATGAAGCTCTATCAAGCAGGTCTCCCCTTCCATTTACACTGAACAAACAACTGACTTAAAGCTCTCATAAAGATGTCCCGACAATTACCGCGTCTCCAAGCTGGTGAACAGCGCCAAAAACGATTCGCCGGAATGTATCAAAGCGGCGTAAAAGGTTTCACCTCACGCGGCAAGCCCGGCCAGGGAAAACCCGCGATGCAGCGGATTGGAAATCTGCGCCACGGTCACGTATGGAAAAGCATCGGGCTTGACTGAGTTGCTTCGTATGCGTCTGAGCGGCCGCGTGTAGTTTCTGGCGCCGGGTTATGAAACCATGTTGGCATGTATTCTTCAGAAGCTGGATTAGGTCGTCGGCGTTGGAGCGAAAGCGGGAAAAAGTTCAAGCACAGGGACGGGAAACAATCAAAGCCCGGTCTGTAGTGACCTTTTTTACTCGTCACACTACGCGGGTTGCCTTAATCAGGCATAAAACCCATGAGTCGAAGATCGAAAAAAAAGGCCCCGGCCGTGCGTTCAAGCGCGCCCGTTTCACCGGCCGTTGAAATGCCGGGAGTGGCCGACTCCCGCTCGCCGGAATCCGCAAGCCGACCGGCTGGTTTGCATGACCGCTGGATGGTTCCCGTGATCTGCCTTGTCCTGGCGGCGATGACGTGGCTGGTCTTCGGCCAGACGCTTGGGCACGAGTTCGTGAACTATGATGATGAAGATTACGTTGCCGACAACCCGGCTGCCCTCGGCGGCCTGAGCCTGAAAGGAATCGTTTGGGCGTTTACCCACAACGTGAACGACAATTGGACCCCGTTGACGGTGATCTCTCACATGCTGGACTGCCAGCTCTACGGGACCCAAGCCGGGTGGCATCATCTAACCAGCGTCCTCCTGCATACGGCGTCGGTCATCGTGCTCTTTCTGGTATTGAAAGGAATGACGGCCGCCCTTTGGCGCAGCGCTTTCGTGGCCGCGGTGTTTGCGATTCACCCGCTGCACGTGGAGTCGGTGGCCTGGATCGCGGAGCGGAGGGACGTGCTCAGCGGGTTGTTTTTCATGCTGACCATCGGGGCGTATGTGCAGTATGCCCAAAGACGGTCGAAAGTCGAGAGTCGAGAGTCGAGAACACAAGCAGTTCCAACCCTCGACCCTCGACGTTCGACCCTCGACTATTGTCTGGTGCTGTTGTTTTTTGCGCTGGGGCTGTTGTCCAAGCCGATGGTGGTCACACTCCCGTTTGTGCTGTTCTTGTTGGACTACTGGCCGCTGAAACGATTCACCCAACCGGGCGGCCGTTTGGTTCCGTGGCGTCTGATCGCCGAAAAGGTTCCGCTGCTGGCTCTTTCCGGCGCAGCCTGCGTGGCCACCCTTTTTGCCCAGACAGAGGCCATCCAGCCGTTCGAGCAGATGTCCCTTCCTTTGCGCGTGGGGAATGCCTTGATCTCCTATGTGACCTATTTGGGACAGATGATTTATCCGGCTGGATTGGCCGTTTACTATCCCTACCCGGAAACTGGCCTGCCGCTTTGGAAAATTGTCGCGGCCTTTGTCCTGTTGCTGGTCATCTCCGCCGGCGCCCTTGCCGCCCGGCGGAATCAGCCTTGGTTTTTGTTCGGGTGGTTGTGGTATTTGGGAATGTTGGTTCCGGTAATCGGGGTTCTGCAAGTTGGATCACAGGCGCGGGCGGATCGCTATACCTATCTGCCGCAGATCGGACTTTATATTGCCCTTGCCTGGGCAGCGAAGGATTTGACTGTTTCCTGGCGCCACCGCCGTCAGGTGCTGGGTTTCGCAGCGACCATCGTTCTGGCGGCCTTGATGGTGGGCGCATCCCTTCAGACCTCGTATTGGCGCAACAGTGAATCACTCTGGACGCATACGCTTGCCTGCACCTCCGGGAATTACGTCGCCCACAACAACTTGGGGGTCATGCTGGGCAAGAAAGGAAATCTCAACGAAGCAATCCGCCAGTTTCAAGAAGCCCTCAGGCTGAAGCCCGATTATGCTGAAGCCCACAACAACCTGGGCATTGCCTTGAACTATGAGGGGCAATTCGACGAGGCCATTGCCCAATATCAAGAAGCCCTCAGGCTGAAGCCTCATGACACCAAAGCGCTTTACAACCTGGGCATCGCGTTGAGCAATGAAGGGCGGCTGGACGAGGCGGCCGCCCGGGATCAAGAAGTCCTCAAGCTGACGCCCAGCTACGTTGAAGCGCACAACAACCTGGGTGTCGTGCTGATCAAGAAAGGACAACTGGATGAGGCGATCAACCAGTTTCGGGAAGCCTTGAGGCTAAATCCCGATTACGTTGAGGCGCGGAGCAATCTGGTCACCGTGTTAAGCGTGAAGGACGCTTCCGAAAGACAAGCAACCCCCCCGGCAAAACCATGAACGCCGCGGCCACTTTTTCACCGTTTTGACTTGTCGCGTCGCTTCGCTTTCCGCAATTGACTTGCGCCCCGCCATCGAACGAAAACTGGTCAGCCAGTTTGATTTTTAATCTGCCGTCCATCGTCGAGCGGCTCTTGACACACATTTTTCCCAAACTGCAGCCCGCGGAAGTGGAACTGGGCTGCAGCGACGCTTCGATTCCCGTCGAATACGCTTGATTTCCTTGGAAGGGCGCTCAAAAAGACCTGGAAATTCGAGGCGATTCTGCACGAGCCCCGCGGCTGGCAGCCGCCAGTTGGGCGCGGGAGCCAAAGGGCGCCCGTTCGAGCCCTGCGCACGGGTGCGCCGGCAGAAAACGTTCGTTGCCGCTGTTCCGCGCTTGACCCTCGCAGAAAAATCAATGCCTAATGAACCCATGACTTATTCCGGCAAACTTGGCCTGATTGGGGCGCTTTCCCTTCTCTCTCTCGTTGGGACCACCACCGTGACTTCAGCGGCTGAGGACGCGCTGGCCTGGCCGGCCATCACCGCCCAGACCCGGCCCTGGACGTGGTGGTGGTGGCATGGCAGCGCGGTGGACAAGACCAACCTCACGCACGAGTTGCAACGCTTTCACGATGCAGGTCTGGGCGGCGTCCAGTTCACCCCCATCTTCGGCGTGAAAGGCGGGGAAGCACAGGACATCAGTTACCTCAGTCCGAAATGGATGGCGATGATGGGATACACGGTGGACGAGGCCCGCCGGCTGGGCATGGGCGCGGACATGACGCTCGGCACCGGCTGGTGCTTCGGCGGCCCGACCGTCAGCGACCAGGACGCCAACGCCAGTGTCGTCGTGAAAACCTACGACGTGGCGACCGGCGGAAAACTGGAGGAAAAAATCGACCGCGCCGCGACACAGGCGTTGGTCGCTTTTTCGGCGGACGGAAAAAGCGCTGAGCTGACCGGCAAGATCGCCGCGGACGGTTCGGTAAACTGGACTGCGCCGGCCGGTTCGTGGCGCGTGTATGCCGTTTCGCAAAAACCGTCCGGCCAGAAGGTGAAACGTCCCGCGCCAGGCGGCGAGGGCTGGATGTTGAATCCGATTTATCCGCAGGCCATGCGCGACTGGCTGCCGTGGTTTGACCAGGCGTTCGCCGGTTACACTGGCGCCAAACCCGGCGCGGTCTTCCAGGATTCCTACGAGTATCGCTCCGACTGGTCGCCGGACTTCTTCGTGCAATTTGAAAAACTCCGCGGCTACAAGTTGCAGACTGAACTGCCCGCGCTTTTCGGTTCGAACGAGGACGACCACGCTGCGCGCGTCAAATCCGACTATCGCGAAACCGTTTCCGACATCATGGCCGAACAGTCGGAGCCAGCCTGGATTGACTGGGCGCACAAGAATGGTTTCAGCACGATTTACCAGGCGCACGGGACGCCCGGCAACTGGCTGGACTTCTACGCCGACGCGGACGTTCCCGAAACCGAGATGTTTCACAACGACCGCAGCGTGTTGATTTCAAAATTCGCGTCGTCGGCCGCGCATACGCAAGGCCGCGAACTCACCGGCGCGGAGACCGGCACCTGGCTTAAGGAACATTTCACCGAGACGCTCGCCGACGTGAAATATCTCGCCGACGACATGTTCCTCTCCGGCATCAACCACATCTTCTACCACGGCGCGTGCTATTCGCCGGACGCGGCGCCCTGGCCGGGCTGGGTGTTTTATGCCTCGACGGAAATGAACCCGCGCAACTCCATCTGGCACGACGTACCGGCGCTCAACGAATACGTTGCGCGCTGCCAGGCCGTTTTGCAATCAGGCAAATCGGACAACGATATTCTGCTTTACTGGCCGATCTCCGATTTCTGGCACAATCCGTCGGGCCGGTTGCAGCCGATGACCGTCAGCCAGACCGGCTGGTTTGAAGATCAGCCCATCGGCAAGACCGCGCACGAACTGTGGAACCGCGGCTACGCCTTCGACTACGTTTCCGACCGGCAACTGCAAACGGCGAAAGTAGCAGACGGAAAAATCCAAATGCCCGGCAGCAGCTACCGCGTCATCGTCGTGCCGGAATGTAAATACATTCCGCTGGAAACTTTCAAACAACTGCTCGCGCTGGCGGAAAATGGCGCTACAGTGGTTTTTGAAAATAATTTGCCAGCAGATGTGCCGGGCGCGGGCGATTTGGAAAGACGGCGCGGTGAGTTTAAAAAACTCTTGGCGAAGATTCAGTTGGGTATTTACGCTAACATTGCAGTGACCAAAATGAATGACGGACAAGTTGTTGTTGGAATGCCACAAAGCGCATTAAATTTCGCAAAAGTTGTGCGCGAATCGCTCGCCGACGCCGGACTTTCTTTCACTCGCCGCTCATTCGACGGCGGCTGGCATTATTTCATCGCCAATCGCGGCGAGAAAAATTTCGATGGCTGGGTTACGCTTGGCCGCGCCGCAAAATCCGTTGTCATCCTTGACCCAATCACCGGCAACTCGGGCGTAGCGGCGTCTCGGCAGAACGCCGGCTCAATTCAAGTTCGCCTGCAACTTCAAGCCGGCGAGTCCGCCATCTTGCGCGCATTCGCCAATCAAGAAGTCAAAGGCCCGGCTTGGAATTACTTGCAGACCAACGGCCAGCCGGTTGAAATCACCGGCTCCTGGGACGTGAAATTCATCGCTGGCGGTCCGGTGCTGCCGGCACTGGTTTCAACGACCAACCTGGCTTCCTGGACGGAGTTGGGCGATACGAACACACAAAGTTTCGCCGGCACGGCGCTTTACACCCTCGCCTTTGATGCCCCGGGTTTGGTGTCCAGTCCCGCTGCCGGCGGGACTGCTCCGGACACGCTAAAGCGTGAACACCAAACGTATTTTCTCGATTTGGGCAATGTTTGCCAGAGTGCGCGCGTCCGAGTGAACGGAAAAGATTATGGCACGCTCATCACGCCGCCGTTCCGGGTCGTGGCGGACAATTTGAAACCAACCGGCAATCAGCTCGAAGTCGAGGTCACCAGCGTTTCAGCCAATCGCATCCGCGACCTCGACCGGCGCGGCGTGCCGTGGAAAAATTTCAAGGACATCAACATCGTAAACGTCAATTACCGTCCGTTCAACGCAGCGGACTGGCCGCTGACCGACTGCGGGCTGCTCGGTCCGGTGACCTTGACGGGCGTATTGCCATTGCCTGCCGGCCGTTGATTCCTGGCCCGCCGGTTGCCCTCGGATATATGTCTGATAGACCGTATGCGGAAAATCAGATTGAATACCGGTGTATGTCAAGAATCCCCGGTAGGTTATGAAAAAGGCGAGTAATCTTGTTGTATGCTTTGGCACAATCAGCCTGAGCTTTTGCGCGACCAGCCAGGCGCAAACGCCGGCTTTTCCCGGCGCACTCGGGTTCGGCGCCAACGCCACCGGCGGCCGCAACGGCACGGTGTATCACGTCACCACGCTCGCCGACAGTGGCACCGGCTCGTTCCGCGACGCCGTCAGCCAGGGCAACCGCATCGTCGTTTTTGATGTGGGCGGTTACATCAATCTTCAGACGGCGGTGTCCGCCAGCAGCAGCCTGACCATTGCCGGACAAACCGCCCCCGGGGGTGGTATCGGCATCATGGGTGCGGAAGTGTCGTTTTACGGGCAGAACAACATCATCTGCCGCCACGTCCGTTTCCGTCAGGGCGACATCCACAATAGCAGCAACAGCAGCAATCAAGGTGAAAGCGCCATCAACCTCGGCGCCACCAGCAGCACCAGCCCGGCCACCAACATGATTTTTGATCACATCTCGGTGGCCTTCGGTTCGTGGGACAGCGTGGACGCCGTCAACACCGCCTACTTTACCGTGCAAAATTCCATCATCGCCGATCCCATCTACCAGCAATTCGGCGCGCATCATGAAGGCACCAGCGCGAGTTGGATCCGGAACATCTGGGCCAATGCCCACAACCGGCAGCCGCTGGCCAAGGCCAACACGATTTACATCAACAATGTCATCTATAATTACCAGGCCGGTTACACCTGCGGCAACACCGGCGGTTTTTTTTCGCACGACATCATCAACAATTATTTCATCACCGGCCCCTCGACGACCAGCGCAGGAGATGATTTTTATCAGATTGACGCCAACCAAAGCATCTACGCCTCCGGCAACCTGCTGGACAGTTCCGCCCATGGAACCTTGGGCGGCAGCGAAACGGATCCTTATCAAGGCGGCCCGGTGCTCACCTCGCCCTGGTCTTCGGTCACACCGACCATTCCCACGTTTGACACCACGACCGCCTACCGCGATGATGTTTCCTTGTCCGGCACATTCCCGCGTGACCAGGTGGATTCACAAGTCATCGGCAGCGTGACTTCGCTGGGCACCGCCGGACAATTGTTCAACAGCGAATCTGACACCGGCCTCGGCAACAGCGGCTACGGCATCATCAACGGCGGCATCCCCGCGACCGATTCCGATGGCGACGGCATGCCGGACTATTGGGATCTGGCAAACGGCTTGAGCACCACCAGCAACGCCGCCATGACCATCGCCGCCGACGGTTACGCCAACATCGAACACTACCTGAACTGGCTGGCCGACCCGCATGCGCTGACGGCCACGAACACTCCCGTGGACGTGGATTTGTGGCAATACACCGGCGGCTTCACCAACGTCAGCCCGGTCTATTCCGTCAACAACGCCAGCAATGGCGCCGTCACCCTGAACGGCGATGGGCATACCGCACATTTCACACCGGCCCTGAATTTCTTCGGGCTGGGCAGTTTTCAATTCAGCGTCGTTGCTTCCGATGGCAGCGCCTGTACCAACACGGTGGCGGTTCTCGCCGTGCCCCAAAGCCAGGCGCAGACCCAGCCGTCCAATTTGATCTGGGTCGGGGATGGCACGACGAACCTTTGGGCCGTGGGCAGCGGAACCAACTGGTTCAACGGCACGAACCTCGTCGCCTTCTCGTCCGGTGACAATGTCACCTTTGACGACACCGGCACGAACACTCCCGCCATCAACCTTGCCGGCGCGTTGTCCGCCGGGACCGTCTATGTTCTGGCGGAACAGGATTATACGTTTGGCGGCAGCGGATTTTTGGCCGGACCAACGATGCTGTTCAAAACCGGCTCGGGGCAACTGAATATCAACACGACCAACAACTATTCGGGCGGCACGACCATCAACGAGGGCGTGGTGCAGGTTGGCGACGGCGCAAATTTCAGCGGCGTCATCAGCGGCAACATCACCAACAACGACACGCTCATTTTCAACAACCCGGGACCGGTCTCCGCTTCCGCCAGCATCAGCGGCTCCGGCACATTGACCAAAAGCGGCGCCGGCGCCCTGATCTTGAGCGGCACGCAAACCTATACCAATCTGACCGCCATCAACGCCGGCAGCCTGCAATTCTCCGGCACGCTGCCGCAAAGCGACATCACCAACAACGGTTCGCTCATCCTGGCCCCTTCGTCATCGGTGATTTTCAGCAACAACCTCAGCGGCTCCGGCACGCTGACGATGAGCGGCACCGCGCTGCTGACCCTGAGCAATGCGAATACTTACAGCGGCGGCACGACGAACACCAGCGGCGGCCTCATGCTGGTCAACAACAGTTCCATCGGCACTGGCCCGCTGACTTACAATGGCGGAATGGTGTTCATCGGCAATGGAGCGTTCATCACGAATGATTTCACCATACCCAGTTCGACCTCGGATTTGATGATGGCCGGCACCAATAACAACACCGGGACCTGGGCCGGCAACGTGGTCAACCTCGGCGGCGGTGCCTCCTGGCGTCCCGGCAGCGACGGCGGCACCCTGATTTTCACCGGCAACGCGCTGCAAGGAGGCCACAACTTCATCGTGCCGCGCGGCACGGTTCAGTTTGCCTCCAACGCCGTCGTCAGCGCGACCGGCACGGCGACGGCCTTTGGCCGCGACACCTCCGGCGGCAGCCGCAGCGCCAACGTCACAATCAAGAACAACGCCGTCGTCACGCTCGGCGTTTGCAGCCAGGGTGGCGGCAAGCCGGGCAAATGGGTGATGTTGACCATCCAGGACAACGCCTTGCTTTCCACCGGCACAAACAATTTCGACCTGAACAATGTCAGCGCGGCAGGCATCGCCACCACCAACCGGCTTAATGGCGGCACGTTCCTCGTCGGCGGTTTCATCAAGTCAACTGCCAACCTCAACGTCATTTATTACAACGGCGGCGTGTTGAAGGCGGGCATGAACAACACCGCATTTCTGCCGGTGTTGAGTTCGCAGTCGAACTATGTGCAGGCCGGCGGCGCCATCATCGACAGCGGCGGGTTTGCCATCACCATCGCCGCGCCGCTGATTCATGATTCCATGCTGGGCTCAACTCCCGATGGCGGCCTGACCAAGCTCGGCGCCGGCACGCTCACGCTCAACGCCACGGAAACCTATACCGGCAACACGATCGTCAGCAACGGAACACTCGCGCTGTCGGCTTCCGGTTCCATCGCCAATGCGGCCAACCTGACCATCGCCGCCGGGGTTTTCGACGCGAGTGCCGCCGGCGGATTCACCCTGGGCAGCGGCCGCAAACTTTCCGGCTACGGCACGGTCAACGGCAATCTCACGATCAACAGCGGAGCGACCCTCGCCCCCGGCGGTTCAATCGGAACGCTTGTCTTTAACAATGCGCTCACGCTCGCCGCTGGCTGCACGAACATTTTTGAAATCAGCCACGCGCCGCTGACCAACGATTCGGCGGTCGTCTTCGGCGCGTTGACCTGCGGCGGCACGCTCATCGTCACCAACATCGGCACGACCGCGCTCGCCGCCGGCGACAGCTTCACCCTGCTCAACGCCGGAAGTTACAACGGCACATTTGTGAATGTGATTTTGCCGCCGCTCAATTCCGGGCTGGCCTGGAACACCAACGCGCTGAATACCGGCGGCGTGATTTTCGTGGTGTCCACCGCCCCGCCGGTGCTCGGAGCCCTCACCGTGACCGGCAGCAACGTGACGCTTAACGGTTCGGGCGGAATGCCAGCCAGCAATTTCTATGTGCTGTCCTCCACCAACCTGACCTTGCCCCCAAGCAACTGGATCCGGCTCCTGACCAATCAATTCGACGGCAACGGCAGTTTCATTTTAACCAACACCCTGGACACGAACGCAGCGCAAAACTTTTACCGGCTGCAACTGCGCTAGTTTCCCAGTGGCTTCACGTCCGAACGCTGCGGACTGGCGGGCATCTGGAATTGGTCCACCGGGTCGGGATGCGCCGGGTCAAAATCCTTGCAGTCGTCCACGACGAATTTTGCCAGCGGCAACTTGTCCTGTTTGATGCCTTCGACGACGCATTGGGCCAGTTCGTAGCTGCCGTAGTTGTTGTGGTGCGTGGGGTCCTGGAACGCCTTGCCAAGGTTCGTGCCCAACGCCTTGTAAAGAACCACGCTCATCGCATTCAAATCAATCAGCGCGCAATTCTCCTCCTTCGCAATTTCGCGCACGGCGTCGGGATAGCCCATGAGCGTGGGGGCTTCGACGCCGCCCTTGCGTTCCATCGAGGTCACCAGCACCGGCGTGCCGCCCTTGGCGCGGGTTTCGGCAATCACCCGCTTGAAATCCTCCGAGTATTGCCCCAGCGCGTTGGTCGCGCGGCTCTTCATGTCGTTGTGGCCGAATTGGACGAACAGGTAATCGCCCGGTTTCATCAGGCTGAAAACCTTGTCAAACCGCTGCGCACGAAGCGAATTGGCGATGGTTTCGCCCGACTCGGCATGGTTGGCAATGGCGATGTCCGGCTTGAAAAACCGCGGCAGCATCTGGCCCCAACTGTTCCACGGTTCGGCCGGCTGGTCGCAAACGGTCGAATCCCCCAGCAGAAAAACCGTCGGCACCGCGGCCTTTTCAATTTCGAGCGATTGCAAAGCCGGGTGCATGCCGTTGAATTCCAAGGTCAGCTTGTCATCCCAGGCCCACCATTCGTTCGTCTTTTCGCGCGGTTTCAAATGCACCTCGCCGCCGCCGGCAATCTGCGGCGTGCGCAGGTTTACGATGAATGAGCGGGTCGCGAATTTTCCGGGCGCGGTGTGGACCTTTTCCAGCATGAGCCGGCGCAGTTCCGCCTTCACGGTGGTCGTGGATTCGCCGGTCCGGTCGCCGAGGGTGACTGTGACCCGGTAATTGCCCTCCGGCAGCTTGACCGAAAAGTAAAAGGGATTGGTGCTGGTGATGGACTGGCCCGTCGCTACGACACTTGCCCCCGGCTCGAAACCGCGGCCAACTTCCGGAGAATAAAAGTTTGTCGGGGAAACTTGAATCCAGCCCGATTTTATTTTTCCGTTGCCGAAGGCAAATTTGAACGGGGCTTTTTCCTGCGCGCCGGCGTTCGTTGCCGCGGCCAGCGCCGCGAGGCAAAGAAATACCAGGACGCTGCTTGTCAGTTTCATTTTAGATTGGTCAGGGAAATCAGTCGTTCACCGTCGGCCGTTCCGGGCGGGTGTCTTTATCAAAGACGCCGATGACCGGCAAAGAGTTTCCATCCTCGTCAAAAAATCCGCGGGAGCCGGGACCACGGCTGATCACGGCCGGCTCCCGATGAATGCCGGCGATGGTTCGGTGCTGGATGGCCTTTTGGTCCACTTCCAAAGCCGGAAACGGCGCAGGGCACAAACCTCAATCGGACATCAAACCATCCTTGACTTCAACCGGCCGGGACTCGATTTTCACCGTGGCGGGTTCCAGCCCCTTGCGCGTGGCCGTCAATGTGATCGCACCAGGCTGGAGGGTCGAGCGGATGGCAACGCGGTTGATGCCGCATTCGGTGTCGAGCCAGAGGTTGTTGACCGAATTGGTGATGCCGCTGTTGTAGCCGCCGCGCCAGAGGGCCGGGCCGGCCAGCTTGAAATCCACGCGCGCCTCGTCCGTCGGACAACGCCGTCCCTGCGCGTCCACCACTTCCACGTCGAAAAACGCCACGTCCGAGCCATCGGCTTGAAAACCGTTTTTACTGTTGTGACCGGTCAGCTTGAGGCTTTTGGGTTCGCCGGCGGTTCGGATTTCGTCCTGCGCGACCGTTTTGCCGCCGGCTTTGCCGACAACCGTGATGGCGCCGGGTTTGAATTTGATTGCCGGAAAGGCGTAGATGTAGCCGGTGTTGCCGTAATTTTTGTTGTCGAATGAATCCACGAAGTCGCACGGCTTGTTGGTTGTCCCTGCGGATTTTCCGTTCACGAACAGTTCGACCGAGTCGCAATGGTTCGCCGCGACATAAACGGTTTTCACGGTGTTGGTCGGGTAATTCCAGTGGCCGATGAGGTGCATGTCCGGCTGGTCGTTTTGCATCACGCGATAGACGTAGCAGGCCTGTTTCGGCAGCCGGACGGAATCCACCTTGCCGCTCACGCGACAGACCTCGCTGCTGTCCTGCCGTCCGTCGGCGTTCGAATCCGACCAGTAAATCGAGGCATAACCGGACCATTTCGAATGCGCCGGGTCGGGATTGGAAATCCGGTTGAGATAATAGTCATGGTAACGCTGCGCCGCCGCGAGGCAGAAGGTTTCGGAATTCCAATGGTACACGTCGTTCGGTCCGGGCTTGAATCCAAAATGCGGCGGCGAGTAATCGTCCCAGAACCGCCGCGCGGCTTCGTCGCGAAAATCCTCCGTCTCGATGAACGGCGCGCGGTCACGGCGCTCGGCGCTGTAGGCGCGGAACATTTCGGTGCGGTTGGTCAGTTCATCCGTGCGCCGGTCCTGGCCGATCATCACGCCGAAATATTCGGCTATCGGGGTTGCTCCGGAATCATTGAGTGTGCGGCAGCCCATCACGCGTCCGCCGTGCGGGTCCCATTGTTTGCGCAAATCCACCATCTGCTGCAGGTGCTCCGGCGTGATGCTGTTGTTGCCTGCCTCCCAAAACAGGATGCTGGGGTTGTTCCGGAAATAAATCATCGCGTCGCGCATGATCTCCAGGCGTTGCTCCCATTGCCGGCCTTGAACGTCCTTTTCCTTGTCGCCCGCCGGACAGACTTCAACGATGCCGTATTTGTCACAGGCCGAGACATCCACGCGTTGCGGCGCGATGTGCATCCAGCGGAGGTAATTGGCGTGCGTGCTGTGGATCAGTTCCGCGTTGAAATCGTGCATCCAGTCCGGATACGCCTGGCCGAGGCCGGCCCAATCATCCGACGAACGTTGCGCGTAGCCGGTGAGCCAGATAAATTTGTCGTTGAGATAAACGCCGCCGGTGCCGACGCCGCCTTTGAACTCCGCTTTGCGAAAACCGGTTCTGATTTTCTGCACGTCCACAACTTTTCCATCCACGGTTAGCAGGCAATAAACGTCGTAAAGAAAAGGCGGATTTATGTCCCAGAACCGCGCATCCGTTAGTTGGCCGCTGGCTTTTAAAATTTCCGTCTCGCCACCAACCAAGTCCGACGTTTCGCTTTGAAACTTCGCCTGCACCACGCCATCGAGGACAATTGCGACAGAGAGTGTGATGGATTGCTGGTCGCCGCTCTCGTTGCGCACCTGCGACTCCACCGTGACGCCGCACGTTCTGTTGCTGGTGGAAAAATCCGACGGATAAACGTAAATGCCCGTCGTCTTCAGATTTTCGTAGAGCGGCAGCGTTTGATAGACCTTGCCGGCAAGGTGCAGCCGGATGTCATGGTTCAGTCCGCCGTAATTGGGATTGAACGCGCGCCCCATCCACTCGAACCCGGTGCCGGTGGCCTCTTCCTGGTAATCGTTGCTGTTGTCCACCTTCACGGCGATGACGTTTTCCTTGTCCCCGAAGTTCACGAACCTGGTGAGGTCGAGGCCGCAGGGGGTGACACCGTTTTCATATTTGCCAACGAACCGGCTGTTGACCCAGAAGCGTCCGGCCTGCTTCAAACCTTCAAATTCGAGGAAAACTTTCCCGTCCCTGGCGCTCGCCGGCAGTTTGAAATGCTTCCGATACCAGGCGATGCCCATGTATTCATGCTTTTCACCGCCGCTGTGGCTGATGATTTCGTCGTAGGTGTCCGTGTCGTTCCAGGTGTGAGGCGCACTTACCGTCGCCCATTTTGAATCGTCAAAATCAATTTTCTCCGCGTTGGTCACGTCCTCGCGGATGAATTTCCAGCCGGGGTTGAAGTTGAACGTGACGCGCGGCGACGCGGGCGGCGTGTAGGGCGTTTTCGCCGCGCCGAGCGGCAAGGTGACGGCCAGCCAGATCAAAACGGCGAACGCTGCCGGTTTTTCCATGGGCAAAATCATTTTGCAGCGGGCTGGATTTTCACCAGCACGACCCCGTGCGGCGCGACGGTGGCAGAGAATTCCCCTTCAAATTTGCCCAGGTCCTTCTGCCGCCAGAGATCGCGCACGAGTTGCCCGCCGGAAAGTTTCAAGTCGTCCCAACTGGCAACAACCGTTGCTGGCTGGTCGCCGAGGTTGAACAGACCGACGGCTTTCGCGCCATCGTCCAGGCCCCTGGCGAACACACGCAGGGTGTCGTTGGAGGAAACGCAAGTCGCCTGTTTGCCAAGGGAATCCTGATCCACCGCGAGCACTTCATCGTTGCATAGCAGGCCCAGCGTGAAATCGTCGAGTTTTTCCAGGTCGCAACCGATGAGCAGCGGCGCGGAGAGGAGGCACCAGAGGCTGATGTGCGTGTATTGTTCGTCGGGCGTGAGCCGGGTCGGATGCAGCCTGCCCCAGCCGACCTGGCCGACGACGAGCATGTCCGGGTCGTTCCAATGTCCCGGCCCGGCGAACGGTGCGGCCGGGTCCTGTTTGAAGCCAATGCCGCTCATGCTTTTCCAGGTGTCGGTAATGTCGCCGGTGATGCGCCAGCAATTGCCGCCAACCTCCGCGCCCCATTCCCAGACGTTGCCCATGCCGTATTGGCAGAGGCTGAAAACGATGTCGCGCGGTTGTTTCACGAGCGCGTCATGCATCACGCGGTAGGGCTGCTTCAGCAGGTCCGTCTCGTATTTTTTTCTCTGCTCCGCGGTCGGCCACGTCCGGTTCGTGTCCGGCTGGCGATAACTGCACCAGTCGTATTTCAAATAATCAAAACCCCACGCGGCGTAGGTTTTCGCGTCCGGTTCCTCGTGCTGCCAGCTTCCCGCGCAACCACCGCAGGTCCACGGGCCGGGCGAGGAATAAAGTCCCGCCTTCAGGCCCAGGCCGTGGATGCAGGCGGCCAGACCTTTCATGTCGGGGAACCGTGAATTGGGCACAATGTTTCCCCTGGCATCGCGAAACGGCCCACGCAACGTCGGGTCTTTCGAGTTACGATGGTTCTGCCAGTAATCGTCAATGTTGATGTAAGTCCAGCCGTGCTGGGCGAGGCCGCTCTTCACCAGCGCGGCCGCCGCGCGTTTCACCTTGTCCGCGGACACGGCGCCGGCGAAACAATTCCAACTGTTCCAGCCCATCGGCGGTGTGAGCGCGATGGTATCGCCACAGACGATGCGGAATTTTTCCTCCGCGACGCCCAGTTTGTTTTTCGCGCGCAACGTGACGTTGAACTCACCCGGCTTTTTCAACTTGCCGTTGATCCGGCCGGTCCGGGCATCCAGCTTCAAACCCCGGGGCAGATTGTCGGCGGCAAATTCCATGGGCCGCTCGCCGGTGGCGGGAATGGCGAACAAAAACGGCGAGCCGGGGCGCACGCCAAAGATTTTCGCGCCATTGATGCGCGGCGTGGCGGGCGCGGGCGGCGTAAGAATTTCCGCCGCCGGCAAAGGCACGGCCGGGGCGACCGCCAGAGCGGCCGCCAGAAAAAACAATGGTGTCTTCACCCAGCGAAGGAAGCGAGCGGTCATTGTGATTATGCCGTTTGGATCGGTGGCAGGATACGGGGTTCGACCCAGCGCAGAAAGTTGATTTTGCCGGGGTTGTCAACCGCCGCCGACAGACGGATCATTGCAGTTGCAACCGGTAGAATGTCTGCGGCCAGTTGGGGTTGATGGCGTTGGTGAGGGCAAAATTGCCGCCGGCATCGAACTGGTTGGTCGCCACCCGCGTCCACTGGGCCGGAGACAGGTTGGTTGTGGACAGGACGTAGTAATACCAGTTTGGCGTGCCGCCCGTGCCATTCAACATTAAATTGTTTCCCGACAACGCCGTGCTCTTGATATTGGGCGCAGCGGTGCTCACCACCCAGATTGTGCCGTCCACATTCAGGCGGGTCGTGTTCCAGGCCAGCCCCGGATTCAGGGACGGACAGGTGAAACCGCCGAACGCGCCGCTGTAACCGGCCGCGGTGAACAATTTGAAATTGTCGCCGGCGGTGAACGCGGCCACACCGGCGTTGCTCACGACCAGCGTGCCGCCCTCGGTCAGGGTGCTGCCAATAATCCTGACCAGAGTGTTGGTCAGCGGTGAGTGCCCGACTTGAACCAGAGTCGTGCTGCCGGCGGCCAGTGTCAGATTGTTGCTGATCGTCAGCGTGCCCAGTGGATTGCCCGGCGCGATTGAGCCGCCGGAGTTTAGGCTGACGGTGCCCGAGATGATGCCTTTGCCGGCAAGCGTGCCGCCGGAATTCACCGCCACCGCGCCCGAACCCGTGCCGCTGCCGCCGAAGTTATTGACCACCAGTGTGCCGCCATTGATTGTCGTGCCGGCGGTGTAGGTGTTCGCATTCGTGAAAGTCTGCGTGTTGCCGCCGGTCTTTGTGACGGCGACAGTACCCACGGTGCCATTGAGAATAACGCCGTCAAACTCCGCGTTCGCGCCAGCTCCGCCAATGGTGTAGGTCATGTTCGCGCCGCCGCTGCTGTTGTCTCCTTGCAGTTGCGTTCCGGCACCGCCAGTTAATCCACCCAAAGCAATCGCTGTTGTTCCAGTGTTGCGGACACTGGCAACGGCGGTTCCGGTTCCCAGATTGAAAATGGCGTTGCCATCTCCTCCTGTGCCGTTGAAACGCAGCGTCATCGCGGAAGTTCCGAGGGCGAGAGTCCCGGAGCCGGTCATCGTGCCGGTCAGATCAAACACGTCACTGCCGCCGCTGACGAACAGAGTCAAAGTTCCCGAGTCGTTCAACGTGGCAATACCAGTGCCGCTGTTGCCGTTGCCGGTGATGGCGTTCGTGCCATTGACCAGAACATTCGGCAATGAATTGGCAGTGACCACCGTCACGGCTCCGGTGTTGTTGAGTGTCAATGTGCCGGTGGGTGGAATCGCCGCGCCGATGGAGAAGGTCAACGAGCCGTTGCTGACCGTCGTGCCGCCGGTGTAAGTGTTGGTGGCACTGATGATCAACGTGCCCGGACCGGTTTTGATCAACATGTTTGTGCCTGAAATCGAGCCGGTGCCGCTGAACGTGTAACTCTTTGTTGACAAGTTAGTCACTATGACGAGCGCTGGCTGCAAAGTGCCGGCGAGGCTGACGGGCACGTTGTTTGAGCCGGTGTTGTCAAACGTCACGGTGTCGCCGTTGTTGAAAATGGTCGCCACGCCGTTGGTCAGCCAGTTGGCCGCGCCGTCCACGTTCCAGAGATTGGCCGACCCGTCGCCTTTCCAGGTGAGATTTCGCGCGGTCGCGACGACTGCGCTGGGTGTCGCGCTGGCTTCGGGCGAATTCGGACTGAGACCGCCGGAATTGGTCGCGGCGACGACGTAATAGTAAGTCGTGCCGTCGGCGAGGCCGGTGTTGGTGTAGCTCGTGCCGGTGTAATTGGGAATCACCAGCGTCGTCACATTATTGCTGGTCGTCCCGCTGTAGAGAAAGTAACCTGTCGCGCCCGAAACGGCGGACCAGGTCAAAGTCACCTGCGTGTCGCCGGGAATGGCGGAGAGACTGGCCGGTGCGGACGGAGCTGCTACCACACTCACGGTGGCATTGGCCGAAACGCCGGCGGCGTTCACCGCCGCCACTCGATAATAATAAAGCGTGCTCGGACTCAACCCAACGTCCGTGTATGTTGTTTCCGTGACGCTCATCACATAAGTGTAAGGGCCACTGGCACTCGTGGCGCGGCTGATGATGTAGCCCACTGACCCAGGTACTGCCGACCAGTTCAGCACAATGTTCGTGGTCTGCACAAAGCTTCCCGTGAGGGAGCCAGGTGCGCTCGCCGGTGGCGCGGGCAAGGGCACGCCAACGGCGGAAGTCGAATCCCCGCTCGTGCCGCCCGCGCTCGTCGCAGTGACGAAATAATCGTAGATGCTGCCGTCGGTCGGCGACGTGTCAGTGTAACTGGTGCTGGTCGTGTTATTGTTAAGAACAATGGTGCTTAAGGTATTTGACGCGCCGCCGCCATTGTCCACCAAGGTGGAACGATAGACGGTGTAGAAATTCGCGCCGGGCGAAGCGTTCCAATTGAGCGTGACACTCTGGTGGCCAACACTGGTGACGGCTAGGCCGGTCGGCGCGGCGGGCGCGCTCGTGGACAGGCTCGCCGAAGGCATTGCCCCGGGGCTTTCCGGAGAGTTGGTGCTCGCGCCGGTCGGATTGACCGATTGCACGACGTAATAATACGTGTTGCCGTTGACCGCGTTGGTGTCCAGATACGTTGCATTGTTCCATCCGCTGCCGCACACCGGACCGGTGACACCGCTGGCAACCAATCCGTATCCGCTGCCGGAAGTGGTCGTGCTGTAAATATTATAACTGGTGGCTCCCGGCGTCACCGGCCAGCAAACCAGATTGCAATTGTTGCCGGCATAGGCCGCCACACTGGCCGGCAACGGCGGCACATAGCCCGTCAATTCCAGCCGGAGATAATCATACATCGCATGGTCCTCAGAAGCAGTGCCACCCACCTGGCGCAAACCGAGGGTGATCGTGTTCTGGCCGGCTTGCAGCAGGCTGGCCGGGAAAGTGACGCGTTCGTCGGAAAGCACGCTATTAATCCCTTCGCGAACGGTGGTGTCACTTTCATACCCCGATCCGCTGTAGGCCGGGACGTAGCCGGTCGTGGGGAGCGCGTTGGGCGTCGCGGTGACGCCGGAAGCGCTGCCGAGATTGGCGTTATTAACAGAAATGATGAGCGCCCCCTGAAAATCCGAGGCGGTCGCGATGTAGAGCGATGCCGTCGCCCCATTCGCCGGCGCCGTGGGAAGATAGAAGGTGATGGTCGAGGTGGAATTGTTGTCCGTGCCCGTGCTGCTGACGACGGGCTGCACAAAGTTCCAGTCGGTCGTCCAACGGTTCTGGCCCACCGTGTAGTACACGCCGTTCGGAAAATCAAACGGGTATTCCAGGAACTTGCTCCAGATGGGGCTGGGATTCGTCGGACTCGGCCCGATGTCGCCCACCCAATAGTCGTCGCCGTGCCGGAATTTGGCGCCCGTGCGGTCAGGGTAGCCGATTTCAAAAACCGTCGGTCCCACCCGCGTGGGCGTCCAGGTCACCGTGCCCAGATTATTCGTGGCGCCCCCCGTGACCGTTACGCTGAACGGCGACGCCGGAATGTCCATCGTGTTGGGCGGTTCGCCGCCCGTCAAAGCCTGCGACTGGAACGTTCCCGCCGCGCCGGGGCCGAACGCAAACATCGTGTAGTTGCCCCCGGCGATGACATTGGGAATGGTGAAATTCCCGTTCGTGTCCGTCTTCGCCCAGAATTGGCACGTCTTCATCCACTGCTGAAAATCATAGATGCTCTTGCTCGTCGCCGGTTGCTGCACCAGGCCGACCCACAGTCCGGCGGCGGAGGCGTTGGGATTGTAAATGTCGTTGATCGCCATCTGACCCGTAACCGTGCCGCGTTGCGCGGCGGACGCATAATTCGTATTGGCAAACCAATAATAGGGCCACGCCGTCGCCTCGGCCTGCGCCTGCGCCAGGGCGTCGGCATAAAGCATCTGCGCCGCCTGGTTGGTGTCGGTGACGGTATTGGTGATGTTGTTGCAGTAAATGAAATAGGGCCCGTAAACTTTCGACCAAATTTCCCCGCTGGTCCAATTGCCGTCCGTCATGTTGCCGCCATAGTGGCTGCTCTCGTAATAGTTGAGGATGGTGGTGCCGATGTGCGACATCAAATCGCGCTTCATCGGGCCGTCGCTGTAATACTCCACGCTGGCCGAGACATTCCAGAGGCCAACGTTGCTGCCGCCGGCCCCCACACTGCCCCAACCCCAGACCCGCTGAACGCCAAAATCGGCGCTGTATTTGTATTTGTCCTCATAGCGGCCCTGATAAATCCCGTTGGTCCACAACGAAACTTCCACCGGCGCGCCAAGCACACCGACGGCCCCGCTGCCCGGTTGAACTTCCATCAGCCGGTTGCGCGCGGCGTCCACGCTCATCCAGTTGAAGATGGCGCCCGCATAAATGTTATCGCGGGTTTCGCCCATGTTCATTGCCACGTCGCTGGCGCGGTGGCTAAAAATTGCGGCGACATAAAATCCCGGCGAACCGCGCAGCATCGAGAAATGGACATCCATGATGCCGTTGGTGGTCGAGGCGCTCAACAGATCAATCTCGCAGTAACTGCTGGTGTTGCTCACGACTGAATAGGTGAACGTCCCGGTGCCGAAACCGCCCGTTTCCCAATAAAACTCGCCGCCATCCGTGCCGCCGTTCAACAACTGGTTGGTCACCGTCGTGCCGCTGTTGTTGTAGATGTAGTTGATCTGGCTGAGCGTCGCTCCCGATTTGATGCAGAGGATGGAAACGATGCCGTTGGCCATCGTCACCGTGCTGCCATTGTCCGTGAGCGTAACGTCCGGCCCGTTGGTGCCGCCGCCGGGAATGTTGGCAAAAGTGGGGACGACGGCAACCAGGCAGCCGAATATTCCTAACATTTTAAGAATCAGTGGTTTCATGGAAAAGGTGAACGCAAAGGATGCAACATCATGCTCCGGGCTTGTTCAGGGTCATTGACATCCTTTTAATATACACGTTCCTGATGCATCCGGCCTGTCACCAATTCTGATTATGCCATTAGCAGTCCCAACCCCAGCCCCGCCGGCTCAGTTTTTGGGCTGCCCGGCGTTGACCTGGCTGTAATCTTTGGACATTTGCGGATACAAATCCATCAGTTCATTCACGTCATAACGGCCGCCGAAACGGCGTTTGCGCCACTCGGCGCGGGCGGCTTCATTCGTCCCGAAACTGCGGTAAACGGATTCGGGCGGGTTTGTGTTCGCCGCAACGTTCGTCGCATTCGTCGCCCCGGCCGGAAGGTTCGTTGCCGAAATCGGGTTGGCCCGCGTCAACCGCGCGCCCTGGTTGATGCCGTCGTCGGCGGTGAAATTCGAGGCCTGGCCGCCGCCGGCATTTTTGCCGTCCTTGTCAAAAAGCGCTTCGCGATGCCGGGTCGGTTCCCAGATGAACGTGCCGAGTCCCTTTTGGTTTGGCGTGTTGAACATCAGGTCGTTGATGAAGCGTTTGCGCGCGGAATATTCGACGACGAGCAGCCCCTTGTCCGGGTAGCGGGTGGCGAGGTCGTCAAAATTGGTTTTCCAATCGCCCTCCTGCGCCTGCGCGTAGCACGACATGCCGATGATGTCGAAATCCGTGCCGCGCCGGACAAAATTATCAATCCACTCGCGCATGCGGGCGTTGCTCCGGCCCAGGTGATGGTGCAAAACAATTTTGACCGCAGGGTCGGCTTCCCTCGCGCCGGCGATGCCGGCTTTGACCAACGTTGCAAAATTGTCGAAGTTGCTCCGGCGGCCGTCCGGGAACAACATGCCGTCGGAAATTTCATTGCCAATCTGGACCATGTTGGCGGGTGTGCCGTTGTCTTTCAAACCCTCGATGGCCTTGAAGGTGAAATCGTGGACGGCCTTTGTCAAATCGGGGAAATCCAGGTTTTCCCAGGCGAGCGGTTTTTTCTGGTGTCCCGGTGAACTCCAGGTGTCGCTGTAATGAATGTCCAGCAAAATGCCCAAGCCCACGGCCTTCGCGCGCTTCGCCATCGCCTCGACGTGAACCAGATCACAAAACGCCTCTTTTCGGTGCGCGGCATAACCGTCCGGCGCGCCGGGATCGATAAACAGCCGCAACCGGATGTAGTTGAACTTGTATTCCTTCAGAATCGCAAAGATGTCCTTCCGCACGCCGTGGTCGTAGTACACCGCCCCGTCCGCCTCGTCTTCCGACGCCCAGGAAACCTCCGCGCCGAGAATGAACGGGCTGGTGCGCGAGTTTTTGTTTGTCGCCGCCGCATCCGCCGCGAAGGTTTGCAGGCAAACCGCGGCGAGAGCGATGGCGGTCAGTGTTTTCACTTTGGGGAAACCGGCGGGAGCGCCTTGAGGGTGATGGAACCGCTTTCCAGGCCGGGAGCGGACGCGGTCAAAACGATTTTACCGGAGGGGGCACTGGCTTTGACGAACGCGACGCATTTGCCCTGGAACGCATGGCGTTCACCCGCCGGAAACGGCTCGTGGCTGGCGTTGTCGGCATTATCCACGGCCGCAATCACTCCGGGTCCGGAAACTTTGAAGGTAATCAAATTTGTGGCGGAAGGAACCAGAACGCCGTGTGCATCCACCACCGTCGTGCGCACGAAGGCAACCCCGTTCCAATCTGACGGAAGCTGGTCACGGTTGGCCGTGAGGACAATCTTTGCCGGTGCTCCGGCGGTGCACAGTTTATCGGTGGCGACGACGCGGCCGTTGTTCCGGGCGACGGCCTTGAGCGTGCCCGGCGCATAGGCCACCTTCCAAATGCGCGGCGAGGCATCGGCATTCAGCGCTTTGGAGCCGAGCGATTTGTCGTTCAGGAACAATTCGACCTCCTTGCAGTTGGAATAGACTTCCACGTTTTCGTCGTGCGGTGTGGAATTCTTCGGCGTCCAGTCGGGAAACAAAACCTGCGGACGGCGCAACGCATCCTGCTGTGCCGGTTCGTAGCCGGGGTCGGTCGGCCCGGAGGCGTTGGGCGCGATGCGGCGGGTGATGAACACCATGGGTTGGTCACTCCACCAGCTCTGTTGCTCGAACGCCATCGGCTTCGGCGCGCCGCTGCGGTCCAAAAGTCCCGAACCGGCGGCGACCACCGGCCAGCGGCGCGATTCGCCCAGATAATCAATGCCGCTCCAGAGAAACTGTCCCGCATAAGGCGCATTGTCCCGCAACGCCACCCAGACCGCGCGTTCGTGCCGGTTTTCCGTGCCGATGATTTTACGCGAAGGCTTTTGCTCGTGCGCGGCGAGGATTTCGTTCTCGCGATAATTCTGGCCAACGACGTCGAGCATGTCGGCCAGTCCGTCGTCATAATCGTGGCTCACATTCGGGCGGAACAGCGCCTGCGTCACCGGCCGGGTCGGGTCGGCTTCGTGGGCGACTGCCACCAGACCCTGGAGAATGCCCTTCGCCAGTTCCGCCTTCGGCGTGTCGTGGATTTCATTGCCGACGCTGTAGAGAATAATGCTGGGATGATTGCGGTCGCGCCGGATGGTGTCGCGCTCGTCCGTTTTTGACCACTCGTTGAAATATAAATGATAGTCATAGGGGTTTTTTGCCACGGTCCAGCAATCGAACATTTCGTCCATGACCAGGAATCCCATGCGGTCGCACAAATCGAGAAACTCCGGGGCCGGCGGGTTGTGGGCCGTGCGGATGGCATTCACCCCGAGCGATTTCAAGGTTTTCAACCGCTCCTCCCAGACACTGAGCGGCACGGCTGCGCCGAACGCGCCGCCGTCAGCATGCAGGCAAACGCCCTTGATTTTGAAATTTTTTCCGTTCAACCAGAAACCGGTGTCCGCGTCGAAATGCGCATCGCGGATGCCGAAAGAATTCGTTTCCTCATCCAAAATTTGTTCGGCGGCGACGGGTGCGCCGTGTTCCGGCGGCGAATAAAAAATCCTGGTCACGGCGCGATACAATTTCGGATTGTCCAAATCCCACAATTGCGGCTTTGCCAGGATGACGAGCTGTGACGATTTATTTTGGGTGGGCGAGTCGCTTCCATTTTTAACCGACAAACCGCATGTGCCTTCGCCGAAAATCTTTCCGTCGGGAGCGATGAGTTTTGTGCGGACGAAAACAAAGCGCGGCGCATCGGATTCATTCGTGAGCAAACAATCAATGTGCACCATGGTCAAGCCGTCCGGGAGTTTGGAAGCGTGAATAAAGGCTCCGTTTTCCACGAAATGCACCGGATTGGCTGCAACCAGGCGCACGTGCCGGTAAATGCCGGCGCCCGAATACCAGCGCGACGCTGGCTGTTGTGAGGTATCGGCGCGGACGGCGACGACGTTGTCGCCGCCGAAATTCACGTGACCGGTCAGGTTGTAACTGAAGCTGACATAGCCATAAGGCCGGTGACCGAGATGAAAACCGTTGATCCAGACGTCGCTGTTGGCCAACACTCCGTCGAACTCGATGAATATCCGGAGGCCCGGTAATTCTTTTGGCAGCGAAAAATGTTTCCGATACCAGCCGACGCCTGAGGGCAGGAATCCGCCGGCACCGCCGGTCTGGTTGGTTTCAGAAAACGGCCCTTCGATGCTCCAATCGTGCGGCACGTCGAGCTTGCGCCAAGCGCTGTCGTCGAATTGGGGTTGCTCCGCATCCGGCGCGTCCGTTTCCAGGAAACGCCAGCCGGCATCCAATGACGTGGTGACGCGGACATTTTCCACCGGTGCGGCAGCCAATGCGCCGACGGCCAGTGTTACAAGCCAAATACAAACAAAGACTTTTTTCATTTGGTCGGATTCCGGGTTTCAGGGGGCCAAGTATAACCCAGCCCTCCCCCATCGCCGCCATCGCCAATTATGGCGTCCACGACAATGCCGGGATCCACCATCCAGATTTTCAATGTGTGCAGGCCGGCATGGGCGATGGCATGGACGCTCGTGGTCAGCGCCGCGTTGCGCAAAACGTTTTCCTGCCAATGCCGGTCGGTTTCGCTCTGGGCCGCCGGCAACGAAACGATTTGCGGCGGCTCGTCATCCACCGCAATCGCGTAACGCTGCGGCTTGCCGGTCTCGACGGAAAACGTCGGCAGCGACCGCACGATGAACTTCCAGTCACCGGGATGCTGGATCCAGATTTTGTATTGCAGGCATGGCGATTCGCTCAGAATTTTCTGCGGCTCGTCCCGGACCGGGACCAGCGTCGGGAAAACCGAAACCGACTCGCCGTTGTAACCGAGGCCGGTGATTTTCTGCCAATGCGCGTCCTTGCCGGGCAAGAACGCCGAAGCGTGCTCCGCTTCCATGACCAGGCGGTGGTTGTCCTCGACGAAGTCCGCGCCGGCAAAATCAGGCGTAGCGGCTTTCGGCCGAGAACCGGAGGAAGCGTCTCCTTGCGCAATTTCGGCGATCTTCCGACCGCCGCTACGATCTGTGGAAGGGGCTTCAGAAATTTGCGGAATTCTCAAATCAAGCTGGCTGCGTGGGTTGGACGACATCATGTAACGCCATTTGCCGCCCGCAATCTGGTTGTTGTAAATGTCCGTGAGCCGCTCGATTTCATCCTGTCCGAGCTGCGCTTCGGCCAGCCAGCCGGAGCGGTCCTGGTTTTTACCGGCGTAAAATTCCGTCAGCGCGAGGCATTTTTCATTCATCGCCGCCGTCGCCCGGACCGGATAGCCGGCAAGTTCAAAAAAGGCGTCATGCGATTCCGGCGGCATCTGCTTTTCGAGCGCGTCAACCCGCGCCGCCAAAGCGCGCCAGGCGGCGAGACGCTGTTCCGCCTCGTCACCGTTGAGCGTCGCGGAGAAGGTGTTCGTCAAATCAAACCCCAGGTGCTCCGGCTTGCGCTGGAAATTCAGCCGGTAGTATTCGGCGAGGATCGAGGTGAGTTCGAGCGCGTTCATCGGGCCGAAATCGCGCGCCAACTGCCGCACCAGCAAATCGCAGGTGTTCGTTCCGTTCCACGAGTGGGGGTCCCACGCGAGTTTGAGGAAGAATTCAATGTCCAGTTCCGCCGGTTTCAAATCGCCGACGTTGAGAATCCAGACCCGGTCCGCGCCGTAGTCGTAGGCCTTGGTCATTTCCTCGGCGATGAGCGCCGGCGGTGTGGAGCAGAGCCAGAGGTAATCTCGCGGGCGGCCATAATAGGAAACGTGATAATAAACCCCCGCCCCGCCGCTGCGCCGGCGTTCGCTCGCGTCGGAAAATTCGCGGATGTAACCGTAGTTGTCGTCCGGCCAGACGAGGGTGACGTCGTCGGGGATGTCCGGCGCGCGCTGGTAAAGCTCGAGGACCTCCTTGTAGGGACAGAAAATCTGCGGGACCAGCGCGACATTCGTGTTGACCAGGCGCGCGAGCATTTCGCGCTGGCGTTTGATGATTTCGTGCAGGCGTTCGGCCTTTTCCTGGACAGTGCCCCCGCCAGGCATGGCGCCGTCGTGAATGCCACGCATGCCCAGCGTGTAAACATTTTCGAATTTTCCGTTTTCCCGGACGCGCTGCTCCCAATATTTCAGCACGCCGTCGGGATTGGTGACGAAATTGTATTCGCCCTGCCCGTCGCGCTTCCATTCGTCCACGTTGTCGCGGAGCATCTGCTCGCAATGCGACGAACCCATCACGATGCCATACGCATCGGCCAGTTCCTTGTCGGCCGGGTAAAAATTGAAAGCGCGGGTGTCGGGATGCATCGCCGGCCAGAGATAATTGGCGCGCAACCGCAGCAGCAGCTCGAAGACTTTGGCATAGGTTTTGGGCCCGATATTGCCGGTTTCCGGGTCGAAGGTTTTGGCCGCCCAAGGGCGCAAGCACCAATCCTCGTCATTCAGAAAAATGCCGCGATACTTCACCGCCGGCGGGCCCTGCTTGAAAACATCCCCGTGAATCGCGACCAGATTTTTCCTTTTCACCGGCACGTCCGCCCACCAATACCACGGCGAGACGCCGATGAGTTCCGACAGCTGATAAATCCCGTAAATCGTTCCGCGCCGGTCGCTGCCCGCGATGACCAGCGCCTGGGTAATGCCGGGCAGCGGGTTTTTGACGACCTGCAGAACGTAACTTTCCCATTGGCCGCGGACGCCGTTCACGTCCAGCCTTCCAGCCGCGGCCAGCCGGTCAATCGTTTTGTTTTGGCCGAGCGTGCCGATGATGACCAGATTGGTTTTGCCGCCGGCATTAGGCGCCAGCTCTGGTTTGGTACCGGTCACCCGCTGAACATCTTCCACCAGATCGCTCGCGGCGCGGATGACCGCGCGCTCATCGTTGGTTTCAACGAAAATGGGCGCGGTGTTTTGACCGTCGAACAGGATGAAATCAGCCGCGCCCGGCGCATCCGCGAGCGACAATCCGCCAAATGCGCTCAGGGAAAACAAAATCACCAGACCGATAGCAAGCTTGCCCTTCACAATAGCGGCGTCTCGGGAGAGCGCCGCAAATTTCATCAAACGGAAGAATCCGTCCCGCACCGCGGGATGCCGAAAGCCGCTACGCCTGTCTTGCGGAGAACTCATTTCATGGTCAAGTGATTGGAAAATTGACGCATAGCATCCGGCAAAGGTGACCGAAAGACAAGTCATTCAAACTGGGGATGGCCAGCGGGGATGAATTGAGCACTGTGGCCTGGCCGACAACACGTGCGTGGCAGCCGAATGGAAATTTGTTTTACGCTCGCCCTCACCTGTTTCCTCTACCCCGGGAGAGGACATGCCAACGAACGATTTTTAAACATTTGAATGATGGCTGGGCGAGCACCGTTGACTGTGAATTGAAAGCCGGACGGAGAATGATTCACCTTCTCCCGGGGGAGCAACGGTATTTAATTTGAGAGTACAAAGTTAGGATTTTTAAGGATGTGGTTCATAAGAACGATAAGTTTGCGCATGACGGCAGTGAGGGCGACTTTAGCCGGTCCGAGCCGCCTGAAGGCAGAACTTCAAACAAGCGGGCTGCTGTTGAACTAAATTTTTATTTCGTCACTCGCGCGTTTTCATCCAACTCCAGCCGGAGATAATCGTAGATGATGCCGGCGGTCAGCGAACCGGCGGGAACCGTCAATTTCATCACGTTTTCACCCGCCTTCATCAACGACGCGTCGAAAACGAGGTCGTGCTCTGACCAGTAACCGCCAATGCCGTCGCGATTGATGGTGGCGTTGTAAACCAGGTTGGTGATGCTCCCGATGGACTGGTCGTTGACGCTCGCGGCGAGGGTGCGGGTGCCGACGCCGCAAATGGCCAGCCGCAGCGTCGCCTGGCCGTGCGGCGCATCGGGCAAGTTGAACGTGATGGACCACGTTGTGTCGCGGCCACGGCCGCGGCCGTCGGTGTTTTCGGGGTCTTCATTATGCGGCACCTGCTCGAAGAACCAGTCCTGGTGGAAATCACTCTTGCCGACAACGTATTTCACGTCGTTTGTGAACCGCTTCGCATATTCAAGATACCAGCCCCAGTGATAATAATCGTCGCCTTTGAAAAATTCCGAGCCGTTGCGGTTGGGGATGCCGATGTCCCAAAGCTGCCGGCCAAAACGGACCGGCTGCCAGTTTAATTTGCCCAGATTCAAGATTTGCCCGGCGGCGATGGTGACATTCGTCAATGTGAATTCGCCAAGGACACCGTCGGCGATGGCGTGCAGTGTGTAATTGCCGGCGCGAACGTTGGGAATCGTGAAGCGTCCCTGCGCATCGCCGCGCGCCCAAAATTCGTAGTGCTTCGCGTCGTTCTGCCAGTCCACGATGCGCGGGCCGCCAAAGCCAAAATCGCCGCCGCCGCGACCGAAACGGCCACCACCCCCGCGAAAACGGTTCGTACCGGACCGGCCGAAGCCGTTGGTGAAGTTGCGGTTGAAGTTTGTGCCGAACCGGCCCGGTTGGTTGGTGAAATTAAAGCCGCCATTGGTGTCACGGCCAAACCCGCCGGGAAAGTAACCAGCGCTGTTCGTGTCGTCCTCGCCGCCACCCGCCAGCCCGAATCCGCCAAAGCCGCCGAATCCCCGATTCATCCGCGGCGGAACATAATCCGGCGCGGTCAGACCGACGAGCAGATGGTCCATTTTCAGTTGCGGCGTCGGCGGATCGTTCAAGACCAGCCGGCCCGTCACGACGGCGCGCTCCTTTTTGCGCGGATAATCCACACCTCCAACCCAGGCGTAAGGCCAGGTCTTCGCTTCCTGATCCGCGCGCGCCAGGGCGTCCTGCCACATCGCGTCGGGCGTTTCCGCGGAATTGCAGTAAATCAAAAACGGCCCGACGACCTTGGCCCAAGCCTCGCCGTTGGTCATCGGACACATGGCGCCGCCGTAATGACTGCTGCGCCAGTAGTTCAACAACACCGGCGCGGCTTCCGGGCTGATGTCGAGATGGCCGGCCAGCTCATACTTCGTCGGGCCGCCACTCAGGTATTCGACCGACGGGTTGATGAACCAGAACCCGACGTGAGATTTCGTGCCCAGCCAGCCGTAGGCGCGGGTTTCAAACTGGTTGGCGGAATAATCGTACTTGTGTTCGACCTGGCCCCGATAAATCCCGGTGTTGAGCCGCCGCGCTTCCGTGAAGTTCAACTCGGTGCCGGCGAGCCAGTCCGCCGGCGTCAGCATTACCTTGCGGCGCCGGGTGTCAACATTGAGATAATTGAAAATTTTCGGATTGAGTTTGGCCGCAAAGCGCGCCTCGCCGATGCCGGTGGCCGGGTCATTCGTCCGGTGCTCGAAAATCGAATACGTGTAAACGCCCGAAAGCCCGCGCGCGAGCGCGTAGCGGATTTCTATGTCGCAGGCCGTGCCGCGGCCAAAGCCGCCGCCGCCGCTGCCAGCCGGAGGCGGAACATAAACGCCTTTCACCGAAATTTCCCCGAGGGCGCCGCCGTTCGCTTTGGGATCAATCGTGATGCGCGTGCTGTGCCCGCCGTGCGAGGCGTCGTGCGACCAATACCCGTACGGATGTCCGGAACCGGCCTCCAGCAGCTCGAGGTTCCTGTATTTCAGCGAAATCAAATCGCCGGAGCGTTTCGCGACCTGCGCGGTCACCAGGCCGTTATCGAGCGTGAAACTGGCATCATTCTCGGAAATGGTGACCGGCTTTTCCGCGCCGGGTAAAGTTACCGGCAGGGAAAGCGCCGCGCAGAAGACGGCCAATTTCAGGAGTGAAGAATTCAATCTGGTTGGCAGCACTCGCATTTAGACGGACACCCGCGAGCAAAGGTAACACCCCTTGGGAGCGCCTCTCATTAGTACCCGGTTTCAACCGGATGAATCCGGTTGTCGCGGGATAAAACCCATTTCAACGGGTTCTCTACGCTCGGAAGCCGTTGAAACGGCTTCTCGACGGTTTTCGATAGTCATCACCGGGCTGAAGCCCGGTGCTAATGAGAATTTTCCACCGCCCCCGGTTCAAAAAATAAGATGCCTCTGCCCTGACGGCAAAAAATCTACTTTGCCTTCAATTCCAAAATGGTGATGGAATAAGGCGGGAACGTGCGGGTGAAGCTGGTTCCCAGCCCTTTCACTTTTTCCGTGACGGGGACAATTTTGGCCGGCGCCTGGATTGAATTGGTGTCGTCCGGGCGGTCCGCCTTCAAGACGACCGCCGTGCCTTTGGATTCGATTGAACTTCCGCTGATTTCAATTTTCACCGGCTGCGGCGTACCGAGGCTGTTCACGACCTTCAGGTAAATTGTTCCGCTCTGGCTGTCGCGCGTGGCGTCGAAGAAAAGTTTTTTAATCGGTTGCGCCGGCGGACGCGGTTGTTCCACACCATTGCGGCGCCGGGCGGGCGGCTGCCACGTTTGTTCGGGAATATCCTGCGAACCGGTCGCCAGCACGACATCGCCGTGGTGCGTGCTGAATATTTTCTGGGCGTGGTAGGCGGGCGAGCCGTAGCTGGTGAGCGCGTCGTAGCCGATCAAATCCGTTTTCCATTGCATCGAACCGTTTTTGCCGAGGTCGCTGACGTTGACGAAGAGCGGCGCATAGCAGGACATGAGGACGAGGTCGGAGTTGCGTTCCATGCCGGTCATCCACGCGGCGTCGCCGAGCGCGCCCGCCATGTTGGGCATGGGGCTGCCGATGCGCGTGGCCCATTCGCCAACGAACACTTTGGTTTGGTTGGTGCGGCTGCGCCGGTCGTAATCGAGCGCGTGCGCCTCCATTTCCTCCTGCGAGCGGTAGTAATGTTCATCAATCAGGTCGGGCACGCGGCTGGTCACGCGGGTGGTGGCGATGACTTCAAGCTGCGGATACTTCGCCTTGATGGCGTCGAAAAATTGCGTGAACCGTCCGTCGTAACTGCCGGAGCGATCGAACTGATCCTCGTTGCCGACTTCAACGTATTCCAACGGAAAAGGCGCGGGATGGCCGTCCTTCGCGCGTTGCGCGCCCCAAGTGGTGTTGGTGTCGCCGGTCACGTATTCAATTTCGTCGAGCGCATCCTGCACATAAGGGGCCAGATCCGGTCCGGGAGTGACGTGCTGCTGGTGCATCGAGTAACCGGCATAGACGGCGAGCAGCGGCTGGATATGGAGATCCTCGCACCACTCGAGAAATTCGAGCAGGCCCAGGCCGTCCGTGGACCAGTAACCCCAACCATCGTCCAGGTGGCCGGGCCGTTGGGAAACGTCGCCGACCGTTTTCTTCCAATTGAAACGGGTCTCGATGGTGTTGCCTTCCAGATAATTGCCGCCGGGGAAGCGAAGAAATTTCGGGTTCATGTCCGCGAGCAATTGCATGAGGTCGGGACGGTTGCCGTTCGCGCGGTTCGCAAACGTCGGCGGGAACAACGAAACCTGGCTGAACCAGATCGTGCCGGGCGCGGGGGTCGTGATGACCAGGCGGTTGTTCTTCGACGGCTTCACCTTTTTCGTCGTCAAGGTGATTTCATATTTTTTCCAGTCACCGGTGAGCGCCGGAATTGCGGCGCCGGCAAAAACCGTTTTGCCGTCCGAACTTTGCAGGCTCACGGTCAGCGGGCCGGTAAAACCGTCCGCCGCCCGGGCATAAAACGATGCGTGATAAGCCGCCTTCGGTTTCACGGGAATTCCCCAATAACCGCCGTTGGCGATTCCCGCCGGGGCATTTTTCGCTGCCGGGGTTGCGTCCAGCTTCAAACTCACGTTCAACGCGGCATTGAGCGGCGCATTGGTGTCGAGCGAAATCACCGCGTTGCCGACGGCGCTCCAAAACATCGCGTTCGTCGGATTCGCCTTGAACGTGCGGTTGCGGATCAGCTCGCCGTAAAGCCCGCCTTCGTAGGAATAATTGATCTCCTCGGTCATCAAACCATAAAGCATCGGGCTGACTTTCGCGGTGACCTGGCCGGCTTTGATTTGCAACGTCGGGATGGGGTTGGTTGTCTGTGCCGGCGCCGGTGCCGCGCCGGTGCCGGCCAAAGCCAGCAACAGGGCGAGTCGGACGGGCAGATGTTTCCTGGAATGATGGTTCTGGTTCATGGCCTAAATTGATTTTGGAACTTAGATACAAGGTTGCCCCGTAAAACGCGAGCACAACAGTGCGTTTTATGATTTTCTGAATCTGCGGCAGAGTGTAGCATCACCGGCCATTGCCTGGTTGGATAAAAAACTGGAAAGCAGGGTAAACAGGCATGGTGTCATGCACACTCAAAAGCCAGTCATTGCCCGCGGCAAGGTCATCCGTTTCAGCCAATTCCTGGCTGACGCCGTGCGGCTCGTTCTGCTCGTCTGGCTGTCCGCAACGTCACAGGTCTGGAGTGCCGGCACGGCGGGAGACTACTTTACCGACGTCTGGATATCCGAGAATGGCCTGCCCGACAATTCGATTACCGCCATCGCCCAGACTCCGGATGGTTATCTATGGGTTGGCACCTACAATGGCCTGGCGCGATTCGACGGGGTGCGCTTCGTCACCTTTGATCCCGCGAACACCCCGGAGCTGACCCATGCCCGCATCCGCAAGCTTTTCGTTGACAGCCAGGGGACGCTTTGGATCAACACCTACGATGGTTCCCTGACGACCCTGCGCCACGGAACCTTTGCGCTCGAACGTCGCAACACCCGAAGCTCCGAGGCGGAGATGGCCCTGGTTTCATCCTCATCGAATCGCGTCATCTTTCTGACCAGCCGGGGCGGGCTCCTCCGCAAACCGCTGACGGCGCCGGCGGGAGCCGGCTGGGAAGAATTGTCCCCGCCAAGCCGGGGTCTGGGCGCGCTCTGCTGCGAAGATGACAAAGGCACCCTGTGGTATCGTGACACCAACCGGCGTCTCTGGCGATTGGCCGGCGATCGGTTCGAACCGTTGCCGGATACCGCCGGGTTCGGCGAGCAGGACATCAATTGTCTGGTGACCGACCCCCACGGCCGTTTGTGGATGGCCACGGACCGGGAAATCGCCATTTGGGACGGGGCCAGGTTCCAAATCCGCACACCAACCAATGCCGAACCACCACTGAGGGTGACGTTCATGTCCGTAACCGCGGATGGCCAGGTCTGGATGGTGGCCAACGGAAATGTGGGTGAAGCCGCCGACCGTCGCTGGATTGTCAGGCCGGAGGCAGCGCGGAGTATTTTCAAGGGGAATCCGGGCCGGATCGGCGCCCTGGAGGACCATCATGGCGGGATGTGGTTTTACAGTTTTGGGCGTGGTTTGTTGCATGTTGATATTGCCGGTGAAGTCCGGCAACTCACGTCAAAGGACGGTTTTCCGGGGGAACGGGTGAATTGTTTTTTCGAAGATCGGGAGGGCAATTGGTGGGCCGGCCTGGAGGCGGGGGGATTGGTTCGGTTGCGCGAACGGCAGTTCCATACGGTTGCCACAGGCAATGTGGCTTTGGCGAAGGCGGCCAAGTCCGTTTGTCAAGATTCCAACGGGGCGGTATGGATTGGAACACTGAGCGGAGGCCTGAACTGCTGGCGCGAGGGAAATGACACGAACCTGACCGTGATTGAAGGCGTACCGCAGGGATCGGTTTTTTGTGTGTGTCCTGATGCCCTTGGCCGGCTGTGGGTGAGTGCGGGAGACGAGGATTTGTTCATCCGTGAAGGAGGGGAATTCAAGCGGGTGTCACCCGTGGTTCATGGTGTGAAAGCGATTCTGGCCGACCATGCCGGCCGCATCTGGTTTGGCACCACCAGCGGACTGTTCTTTGCCGATCGCAAATCGCCGGACGAAGTCCAGCCTTTCAAAGGTATTGTCCGACGCAATGTGCGGGCGCTGTCGGAGGACCAGGCGGGCGTCTTGTGGGCGGGGACCGGAAATGGCGAACTCTACCGCATTGCCGGCAACACGGCGACGGCCTTTCGTCCGACGGACGACCAGGAATCGGGCGCCATCTGGTCGGTGTTGGCGGACCACGATGGCACAGTGTGGGTCGGCACCTTCCGCGGAGGGTTGTTGCGGTTCGGGGATGGACAATTCACGCGCTACAGCAAGAAAGACGGGCTGCCGGACAATGTCATCTGCCAGATTCTTGACGATGGCCGGGGTAATCTCTGGCTCGGTTCGCATCAGGGCATTTTTCGCGTTGCCAAATCCGTGTTGAACGACATGGCGCAGGGCAAGGCCAGGTTTGTTTCCTGCGTCGCCTACGGCCGATCGGACGGCTTGCCTTCGCTGGAATGTTCGGGGGGCTACCAGCCGGCTGGCTGGCTGGGGCGGGACGGCAAACTTTGGTTCACCACCGCCAAGGGGGCCGCCTGGATTCAACCGGAAGAGATTCGTCCGAACTTGATGCCGCCGCCAGTGGTGATTGAGGAAGTGCTGGTGGATGGCCAGATCAAAAGCGTGGCCAAAGCGGGAGAAACCAGTTCCGCACTTCACAGTCTGCCACCCGCGATGCTGAAAGTTCCTCCCGGGAAACATCAGCTTGAGTTCCGGTACACCGGGCTGAGCCTGGTCTCGCCGGATAGAATCCGGTTTCGCTACCGGCTGGAAGGGGCCGATGCCGACTGGATCCAGGCGGGGACGCGGCGTTTCGCCCATTACGATTTTCTCCCGCCCGGCGATTATCGTTTTCATGTGATTGCCTGCAACAGTGACGGGGTTTGGAACGAAACCGGCAGTGCCCTGGTGGTGAAAATCCGGCCGCATATTTACGAGACCTGGTGGTTTCGGGTGCTGGCGGGCATGGTGGTTTTGAGCGCGGTCGCCGGAACGGTGCGACACACCGCCACGCGGCGGCTGCATCGGAAAATGGAACAGTTGGAACGGCAACAGGCGGTGGAGCGCGAGCGCGCCCGTATTGCCAAGGACATTCACGACGACCTCGGCGCGAGTCTGACCCTCATTGCGGTGCTGGGAGACCTCGCCCAAAAGGAGAAGGCCGGCGAACGCATCGAGAAGATGTCCAGCACGGCGCGACAGGCGGTCAAATCGCTCGACGAAATCGTCTGGGCGGTCAACCCCCGCAACGACACACTGGCACACCTGATTGATTATACCGGCCAGTTTGCGACCGATTACCTTCGGGAGGCGGGGATTCGCTGCCTGCTGGATGTCCCGGAGCAAACTCCGGTGCGCGGAGTTCCGGCCAATGTGCGCCATAATGTTTTCCTGGCGGTCAAGGAGGCGCTGCAAAACATCGTCAAACACGCCCGCGCGACCGAGGTCTGGCTCCGCGTCGGCGCCATCCCCGGCGGGCTGCGGATAGTCATTGAGGACAACGGTTGTGGATTTGAGGGGCCATCGCCCGACGCCTGGGCGGATGGCCTGGGCAACATGCGCCAGCGGCTGACCGAGATTGGCGGTGAATGCCGGGTTCAAAGCCGAATGGGCGCCGGCACCGTCATCACCATTGAATTTCCCTGGCCGCCGGGCTGACCGGGACGGCTCATACCTTTATCCGATGACCAAGCGCAAAACTTTGACTTAAGATTGAACGAATAGAAGCTGGGACATGAGCATCACCATTTCCATCGTCGAAGATCAGCGCGAAATGCGCGAGAGCCTGGCGGAATGGCTGGGCAGCGCGCCGGGTTTGCGCTGTGTCGGCACGCACGCCACGGCCGAAGAGGCGTTGCGGGACATCCCCGCGGAAAATCCCGACGTCGTGCTGATGGACATCAACCTGACGGGCATGAGCGGCATCGAATGTGTGGCGCGACTCAAGGAGCGCCAGCCGGGGACCCAGGTCCTGATGCTGACGACCTACGATGATGGAGACCTGATTTTCGACTCATTGCGCGCGGGCGCAAACGGTTACCTGCTCAAAAACATGCCCCGGGAAGAGCTGGTGGAAGCCGTGCAGCAGGTCCGGGCCGGCGGCGCGCCGATGTCGCTCCAGGTTGCCCGAAAGGTGATCAATTACTTTCATCAGGCCCGGAAACCGGCGGTGGAATTGAAATCGCTCACCAGTCGCGAGCAGGAAATCCTGAAATTGCTGGCCAAGGGCTACATGTACAAGGAGATTGCCGATCATCTGGCTATCAGCATGAGCACGGTCCGGACCCACGTCAGCGCCGTTTACGAAAAGCTCCATGTTCATTCACGGACGGAGGCCGCGATGAAGCTGGTCGGGCGGGAGTAACCGCGGAGGGAACTTTCCCCGGCCGGGCCTGTCCCGGCAGAAGACGGCTTCAGAAGGGAGGGGTCCATTTTTGATTTTCAAGTCCGGATTTTTCGGCGCGTTCTCTTTTCTTCTCCTTCTCCCTGGCGTTCATTCGCGGCCCTCCCGGCCCTGGTTCACTGCCGGTCTCAGACAAACATCCGATAGACCAACTGCGGGAAACGAGGTTAAATGATTGAATTCAACAATCGTGTACCCGATAATGGAAAAAAACCCCGGTCTCCTCAAGCTGACCGTAGCCACGGTATCGAATTTAGTGTATCCAACCCGTTTGAAAGGCAAAAGTTTATGAAAATCATGAAAACCCTTGAAATCTCCCTGCTCAGTATTGTGTTGCTGGCCATCAGCCTGACGAACGGCCAGGCACAAACCACTGCCAACTGGATTGGTCCCGCCAGCGGCGGCGAATGGAACACGGCGACTAACTGGGACACCGGTGCGCCGCCCCTCGACCCGACGACCAACGCGGTCATCGGCGTTGGCACCAATGTGAGCTACAATTTGCCGATGGCGGCGGCCAGCTTTGGCGTGCTGACCAACAGCGGCATTTTGAACGTGAACACGAATGGATTCAATTGCAGCGCCATTTCCATGCTCAATCCCGCCGGAGGCGACCGGCTTTATATTACCAACAGCGGAGCCGCCGTCACGGTGAGTGGCAATCTTACCATGGGCACGAACACCTCGGCGACCTTGGGCGCGGGCGCTTCCCTGACCGTCAACGCCTTGAACATTGACAACGGCACTTCGTCAAAGGCCAGCGGCACCAGCACGTTCACGAACAGCGGCGGCACGCTGGTGGCCAACAGCACATCGGTCAACAGCGGCAGCGGCACCGGCACCGGACTTTTGGTGATTAGCGGCGGCACGAATACTTTGGGGACAACTGTAATCGGCCGTTACAATGGTTCAGGAGTTTCCACCCCCGGGACAGAAGGTTTGGCCATCTACGGCGGACAGGTGACGATGAACAATTTGAACGCGGGCAACTCCCTTGCGGCTTCATATTTGACCGCCTATATTACGGGTGGAACGGTAACAAACTTCGGCAGCGTATTCATCAATAACGCCACGGCAGGGCGATATTCCCGGGTGCTGCAAACCGGCGGATTGTTCGTGGTACCGGATCCCGGAGTCGTCAATCCGAATTCCACGGTGGCGGGAACAGTAACCAGCATTTACTCGGTCACCGGAGGAACGAATATCGTGGGTGGGTTCTTCTTCGGGAATTCAAACACTCTCGTCGCCGCCACGGCGTATTTTACCAATGGGGCCGTTATTTACGTGGGCAGTCAGGGCATTGCCACGAACGGGGCGTCTATCAATACGATTTCCTTGAACAATGGCGGCATGTTCGGGGCGACGGCGGATTGGACGGGTTCGGCGGCAATGAAGTTGAACAACAGCAGCACGTTCACCTTTCAGGCGGCGGACATGAACGGCACGCCTCATAATATCACCTTGACCTCGAGCGCCGTGTTGGGCGGAGTCAGCTCGAGCACTTTGAACAAAACCGGCGGTGGCACGTTGACGCTGGGCGCGGCCAACACTTATCCGGGCGCCACGCTGATCAACGGCGGCACGCTGGCGCTCGGCGCGAGCGGTTCCCTCGCCAGCACCCCCATCATTGTCGGGCCGGGGACAAAGTTTGATGTGTCAGCGGTCGGCACCGGTTTTGTTCTTACCAATCAAACGCTCGCCGGCTTCGGCGTGGTCACGGGTGCAGTTTCCGTTGCCGCTGGCGCGACCATTAACCCCGGCAGCAATGCGTTGAACGGCACCTTGAGCTTCTCGAATTCCGTCACGGAAACCGGCGGGGCGGTCAACCACTTTGACCTCGCCGGGGCGCCGAATCCGAACAACGATTTCGTCATCATCGCCGGCGATTTTGATGTGAGCGGCACGAACAGTGTGGACATTGGCGGCGCGTCGTTGGTGGCCGGAACCAACTACACGCTGATTCACTATGGCGGCAATTTCAACGGCGGCCTCACCAACTTCACGGTCACCTCCGCCATCGGCACTTTGAGCAATAACGCCACGGCCAAAACCATTTCATTCATTCCAGAGGCGACCCTGCGCGGGCCGACGAACA
>Ga0074044_10000479_pt1 | contig 39057 bp, 30 predicted proteins | sample BogForMeECP23OM1_FD_94443 | JGI IMG/M metagenome (GOLD analysis project Ga0074044, IMG submission 94443) | Bog forest soil microbial communities from Calvert Island, British Columbia, Canada - Bog Forest MetaG ECP23OM1 | ecosystem: Environmental > Terrestrial > Soil > Wetlands ...
ACGCGGCGCGCTCACAGCTCCCGCTCTCGACAGGAGAGAGAGTGCGAGCGCCAGAACGAACGGGCTTGCGCGGACGTGGCGGGAGCCGGCCACCGCTGGTGATCGTAAGACGACGGCGGTGCCACCGGGTACTATTTTTGATGCGCAGGATGCGCCAGATGAAATGTGAGCCGTCGCACGTAATGAGCCCTGTAGCAGGCTCCCCCGTGCCCGATGCGGGCGAAGGACTGAGCGTACCACGGGTTTCGGTATAGGATGGAGCGTGGGGCCCGTAGCTCAGCTGGTTAGAGCAGCGGACTCATAACCCTTTTTCGCATCTATGCCTTGGTTCGCCCCAAGACGCCATCAAATGCCATTCCAACATGTTCCGCAGCTTTTCGTTCGCCACGATGCCCCCAGACGCGCCTGAAATCGCCAAACCAAGTGCCACCAGAACTGCCACCGGATTCTGTAGCGAACAGATGGGTCAGTGGGCGCTCTGCAGACTGCCCAAAAACCTCTAACTGCCGACAATTCCGAGTAACTTTACCGCGTAAAACCTTTGAGATTCGACGTGTCAATTCTCCCTGGAGTTCTTGCCCAGAATGGAGTGTTCTTGGGCCTGCTTGGATTGTTCATAGCCTTGCCCCACAAGCTCCTCAGAACTTGTATCCGGCCCACAGGGCCCAGTAATTGAGGTCGCGCCCCGGCATGGTCTTCTTGAGGAACTGGCCGGCATAGAAGATGCCGTAGTCCGCCTGGAAGTACGCGTGACGATTCACTTGCCAGCGGATTTCAATGCCGGGACGGTCCCCGACGAATCGCGCGCGACTGCCGTCCGCAGCACGTATCAGGAATCCCGGCACTGCATAGACCCCATCCAACACGTTCTCGCGCCACTGGAAAACCCAGTCGGTGGATACGGTGATTCCATGTGGATATTCCGTCTGGACGCGTGGGTGAATGTCGATGAAGTTTATCGGACCCGGGCCGGTAGTGGCGAGCACGCCGAAGTAATTTCCAATCGGGAAAAGCGGATTGAAGGTGCCCAGCGTGTTGGTGCGCGGATTGTCTCCGCTGGAGATGTCGGCTTTCACGCTGAAGCGCGGCCTCAGGCGCACGTTCGGGAGGCCGTAACCATTGTCGGAGGCGACCGTCCAGGCTCGAATGCTTCCCGAACCGAAGCTTCCGAACTGCCAAAGGGCCTCGTAGTCGAAATCCCAAGCCGGCCGTTCACTGGCGATGGGGCGCCAGAGCCGGCCGCCGAGGGTGTGCCGCAGCTCGTGCGCGGTGCCGCGTTCGAAGGTAGCCTGCTTTCGATCCAGGCCGAGGTAGTAGGCGTCCACGGAAATTGTTTTCGTGACGGGCCGCGTGGAGTAAACGCCCCAGAACTCGACCTGGTGGTTGGGCGCGTTGTCGAAGAACCCGGGGTTATCGAGGTCGGGCCGCATGGCGAAGCCGTCAATGCGCCAGGCGCCCACCTTGGAGCGGACCTTGAATCCATCGAAGCTCAGACGAACGTTGGGGCCTTCGCGCACGTCTATCAGTCGCCCGGAGCCATACTCCATCTCCTGCCTGCCGACGCGGAGTTGAATCCAGTTTCTGGGGCCGGCGGTGCCCAGCTCCAGGAACGCCGCTTGGAGGTCGAGCTTCTTTTCGTCGATGGGCCGTGGACCGCCAATACGGAAGGCATTCAGGCCGCTCTTGAACTCGACGAACGTGCGCACGTGCTTGCCGTAGTGGACGTCGAAGGCGAGCATGTATCGCTGGTTGAAATATCCGTTCATGTAGGGTTGCTGGCCCCAATTGTCGTTGCCGATCTGCTCCCAGACTTCGCGGGCTTCGCCGCCGATGGTGAGGTACCAATCGGTGGCGCCGCCGCGCAGCGGGATGTACTTGACGGGATCCCAGAAGTCCTGGCGCTGGGCCGGGTCCGCAAGAAAACTCCAGTCCTCATCTTCACGCAGCAGCTTGTAACTGCGATCGGGCGGCGCGGAGGCGGGCTGGTCCGACTGGGCATGCGCGGAGAGCACGCCGGCGAAAAGCGCCACTGCGAACATTAAGAAGAACCGTGCCGTGCGGATTCCTTCGATTGCCCATTTGGCTGCGCTCCGCCAATCGCGCCCGCAGCACACTTTACTTGCCGGCCGGAGAGTGGATCTCAGCGATATAGCCGCCGGGGAATTGCACGATGGCCGCACTCCGCCCACCGGCGCTGTAGGGGGCGACGAGGATCGCGATGCCGGCGGCTTTGCCCTTGGCGAGGGTATCCGTGAGGTTCACGACCTCGTATCCGGTCATCTCGCGGCCGTAGGGATAGGGGAGGTGGCCATCCGTGACAAGGGCGGTGAGCTTGCCGAAGTTGGACTGGACGCGGACGCGGCGATAGGTATCCGCGGGGCGGCCGATCTCGACGCCCGGCGCGTGCGCATCATCGGAAACGATCTTGCCGTGGGAGAAGGCAAGGAAGGCGCGAACGAACGCGTCCGCCCGGTCGGCGGAAACGTAGACGCGGTTTTCTGGAACAGTCTGGAGCGGCGGGTAGGACGGCGCGGTGGTGTGCCAGTAGATCTGCGTGTTCACGCCGCCGGGCCATTGGATGATGGCGTCACGTCCAATCGGGTCGTTGAACGGGGTGACCAAAACGTCCGCGCCGGTCTTGCGAGCAGCGCCGATCGCGGCATCCATGTCGGTGACGAGGTAGCCCGTGCGCTCGGCGCCGAACGGGGAAGGAATGGGCGTTTTGAAACCGAATACGGACAAGGTTCCTGCGGGCGTGAGCACCAGTTGCGAGATGGTGCTGCTCGGCGTGGGCGTGACGGTGAAGACGCCCTGCTTGCTCGTGGTGCCGCCGAAGGTGGCGACGAGACTCGCTACGAAGCGGTCGAAATCTTCGGGCGCGACGTAGACATGGGTCGTGTCGTATTGCGGCGCCACGGCCACATTCGGCGCCGGCTCATCCGCGCGGGCGACCGCCGGCGTCACGTTGAGGACGAGCGGTAGACGGGCGTTCCCGAAAGTCAACAGCGCCGCGACAGCAGGCACGGCAATCCATCTGGTCATGCGCATCGCCATCTCCTTATTCTCCCTGGGTGCCGCAAAGCCTGTGCGTGAGAACGCAGCGCGGGCCCTGCGCCGCCCGCAGCAGCCACGACGCAACCGCAGCTCCTGCCATCGGGGCAAGAAGGTACACCCACAGGAATCGCGTTTGTCCGGAAACGGCGGCGGGCCCGAACTGGCGGGCCGGATTCAGACTGCCGCCGGTGGAGGTGCCGAGCAGCGCGATGCCCGTGCCTACGAGCGCCGCAATGATCCAAGGCATGAATGGGGCCAGGCGCTCTGCCGCGAGACAGATCCCGACGATGAATATGATCACGGTCATGCTAAGGGTCTCGGCGCCGAACAACTCCCATGTGAGCCACCCTGGTCCGGGCTGGAGCACGGCATAAGCGACCGGCGGCCCGGCCACAACCGGGCCCCACACTGCGCGGGCGCCGATTACTCCCAGCACGGAGCCGAGCAGTTGGGCGATGGCGTAAGGCGCCACGGCCGCCCCGGGGAAAACTCCAAACAGCCACATGGCGAACGAGATGGCAGGATTGGTGTGGGCGCCCGAGGTCCTGCCCGCTGGGCTGAGGATCAGCCCGGCCAGAAGCAAGCCCACTGCCACGCCTACGACCAGGAGCTGGGCATGAATCCCCGGAACCAGCCGGGAGATGGCCGAAGGTCCGATGACCCATCTGACGATACTGGTCACGCCGAAGAGCAGGACAAAGGTGAGGAGCAACTCGAGCGAACTGTCGCGCGCCAGCCGAGGTGATGTTGTTTCCACCACGTTGTGCGGCAGGGCTGCGGGAGCGTCCACGTCGGTCGGTTCCTTTCCGCCGGAGCTACCAGGCGAAGCAGTCGCAAGCGAGACTCCAGAGGCCAGACTCGCCCAGGACAGAACGATGCGTTTTATGGACACCGGCTGAGTTGCAGGTGTGCGATGAAGTTGCTTCACACGCCGCCGCGCTGCTGCTGGTTTTTTCTCCGTCGTTCGCGTAGCCGCCGAAATGCTTGACGGGCGACCAATCGGGACTGACCGGAAGAGGAGGCGGAGACAGTGTCGAGAATTCACCTGCAGCGTAGACGACTTTGCCGCCGACGATCGTGAGCAGCGATTCAAGATGCTTGATTTCTTCTTCAGGAATCGAGAAATAGTCGGCGGAAAGGACGGCCAAGTCGGCGAGCTGGCCAGGCGCGAGCGCACCTTTCTTGCCGTTTTCACCGGAAAACCAGCTACTTCCCAGGGTGTACAGCTTGAGCGCCTCGGCGCGGTCCATCAGGTTCTCCTGGGTGTAGAGGCCCAGGCCGCCGATGGTCTTCCCGGTCACCAGCCAGTAGAGCGAGAGGAAGGGGTTGTAACTGGACACGCGCGTGGCGTCCGTGCCGGCGCCGACTGGAACGCCCATTTCCAGCATGCGGCGGATGGGGGGCGAACGCCGAGCCTGCTGCGCGCCGTAGCGTTCGACGAAGTATTCCCCTTGGAATGCCATCCTGTTCTGGACGGCGATTCCGCCGCCGAGAGCTCTTACGCGCTCGATATTGCGGTCGGAAATGGTCTCGCAGTGATCGAAGAACCAGTGCAGGCCATCGAAGGGAATCTCGCGGTTGACTTCCTCGTACACGTCAAGGGCTCTGGAGATGGTCTCGTTGTAGGTGGCATGCAGGCGGAACGGCCAGCGGCTTTCCGCTAGGTGTCGGATGACGGCCTTCAGCTCGCTTTCCATCACGGGCGCCATGTCGGGACGAGGCTGGAGGAAATCTTCAAAGTCGGCGGCGGAAAAGACGAGCATCTCTCCCGCGCCGTTGACGCGGTAGAACTCGTCGCCGTCACCGGGCTTGGTCATCTTCGTCCAGCGTTGGAAGTCTGCGAGCTCACCTTTCGGTTTCTGGGTAAACAGGTTGTAGGCCAGGCGCACGGAAAGTTCGCCGTTGCGGTGGAGTTCATTCACCACGCCATAGTCGTCCGGATAATTCTGGAAGCCGCCGCCGGCGTCGATCGCGCTGGTGACGCCGAAGCGGTTCAGCTCCCGGAAGAAGAGCCGCGAGGAATTCAGCTGATCTGCGCGTGAGAGCCTCGGTCCTTTCGCTAGCGTGGAGTAAAGGATGTTCGCATTGGGCTTGGCGAGCAGAAGTCCCGTGGGATTACCCTTCGCGTCGTGCTGGATTTCTCCCGCAGGCGGAGCGGGTGTGTCCTTGGTGTATCCCACGGCGCGCAGCGCCGCGCCATTCAGCAGAGCGCGGTCGTACAGATGCATCACAAAGACCGGCGTGTCCGGAGCCGCGGAGTTGATTTCGTCGAGCGTGGGCATGCGGCGCTCGGCAAACTGGAACTCCGTCCAGCCCCCCACCACACGAACCCATTGCGGAGGCGGGGTGCGGACGGCCTGTTCCTTCAACATACGGAGGGCATCGGCCAGCGATGGCACGCCATCCCAGCGCAGCTCCATGTTGTAATTCAGGCCCCCACGGATCGGATGCATGTGGGAATCATTGAGGCCGGGGATGACCGTCCGGCCGCGAGCGTCGATCACTTGCGTGGCGGGCCCGCGCGCCCTGAGAATTTCCTCATTCGAGCCGGTCGCCCTGATCTTCCCCCCCTCGATGGCGAGAGCTTCTACCACCGAGGGGGTTCCATTCGTGGCGATCCTGGCGTTGTGAAGGATCGCGTCAGCAGGCATTTTCGCCTCCTTGATTCGAATTGCGAGTTGCCTTTACTTGTGCGCGGCGGTGGCGGCTGCCGGGACGGTGTATTCGGGAAACTTCGTGGGGGGAGCGCCGTGCACCATGGTGTAGGCGTATTCCACGCCGATCCCGTAGGCGCCGTAGTGTGTCTTCACGATGTCCATAATCGCGTCGTAGGTGCCTTTGTGCGCCCAATCGCGCTGCCATTCGAGAATGGTTGAAAGGGAAGTGACGGGCTTTGCGCCGGCCTGTATGACGCGCTTCATGGCGTTGTCATGGGCGAGCTGGCTGACGTCGCCACAGCAATCCTCAATAACGTAGATTTCGTAACCATCGTGAATGGCCTGAACCGTGGGCAGAGCGACGCACGTTTCCGTCCACAGTCCGGCGAGCACAATTTTCTTGCGCCCGGTCTTTTCGATCGCGGCGACGAAGTTCTTGTCGTCCCACGAATTCATCGATGAACGCTCGATGGGCACCCTGCCCGGGAAAATGGCCTGGAGCTGCGGCCAAATATTTCCACTGAAGCCCTTGGTTTCCACCGTGGTGAGCACCACGGGCACATCAAACACCCTCGTGGCTTTGGAAAGGGCCACAACGTTGTTGATGATCCCCTGACGGTCGAAATTGCTGACGCCGAACAACATTTGCGGTTGATGGTCAATCAGCGCCACCACGCAGTTCTCAGGGGTCAAGAGCCCCTTTTCGCTGAGTTTGGGACGATTGCCGTTTGTAGCTTGTGAAACCATAGTTCGTGATTCTCCTTTCCGAGTGTCTGACATTTACGCCGAACGGAAATCCTCCAGTACGGGACTGGCAATGAAAGCCCGGAGAAGCGCCGACTCGGTTGGGGCTGCCCTTGCGGAGGGTATGCCGAATCGGCCCCCCCGGTCCATTACTTGCAATGCCAAAGCCAAAGATGTTCGCGCCCAGGACATTGAGTGATCCCCAATGGGAGCAAAGGCTTTAGCGATGTATTCATGACATTTCCGGAGGATGATGAACGGCGGGAAGCGACGGAAATTGACCAGATGTAGTCGCCGCTGTCGATATGTAGACGTCGGAGTCTCCTCGCGGCCACTTGCAGTGAAGGCTTCGAAAGGTTCTTCCGTTCTTGATTCAGCGAGTTCGCGCGATGGCGAGCCTGGCACAGCTATGGCAAGCCAAATGCTTATGCTGGGGGGAAAGGCAAATGGCTACAAGCCGCCTCATTGACTCGAGAGGAAACAGCAGCAACATGACCACTTCGGCTCTCGTCCCCGAGGCCCATTCTTTTCGAGGGCATATTTCTGCGCGCGCGAAGGCTCGCCCAATGGTCATTCTAACTCTCAGGTGAAGGTCGCTGGGGCCGGGCGTTGCGGCCTCGTTTGCGCCTCAGGGTGAGTTCGATAGGAAAGCATCGAGACCAATGATCAAGAAAATCCTCTTTCCGGTGGACTTCTCGCCATCTTGCACAGCCATGGCGCCTTACGTGAAGAGGGCCGCGGACCTGTTCGGCGCTCGGATCACACTCGTTCACGTGTTCGAGCCGATGGATCACGGCGGCTTCGAACTGATAGTGCGGCCCCCGTCTGAGGTAATCGAGGAGCACACTATTTGCGCCCGGAACAAACTAGATTCGTTCATGGTGTCTGATATTCCGGCTGGAAAATGTTCGAGGGTGCTGTTGTCGGGCAATGCTGGGAGCCAGATCGTTGACTACTCCAAGGAGGGTGAGTTCGATCTTATCGTAATGCCCACGCACGCCGGTCAGTTTCGGCGAATGCTGCTGGGCTCGACGACCGCGAGAGTGCTGAACGACGCAGACTGCCCGGTACTGACAAGCCAGCACGCGGAAACGATCGCGCCGAGGCTCCTAGAGCACCGGGAATGGGTCTGCGCTATTGGCTTAAGCGCGGATTCGGAACGCGTGCTTCGGCTTGCCAGCGAGGCGGCAGCGGCAGCCCGAGCCAGGCTCACGCTAATACATGCTAGTCCAGACAGCGATCCCACCTTGCGCGATCGCTTGAACCTCGCGGAGGGGGGAAAGCCGGTGGAGAAGCCGGAAGTGCTTCGGCGCTTGGACGCGCTCCGGAAGTCGGCAGGGTCCGAGGCGACGGTCCGCATCGCCTTCGGTCCGGTGAAAGAGGCGCTGCTTGAGGCGGCCCAGCGGTCGGACGCAGACGTGCTGATGATCGGCCGGAGTCCTAAACCGAGTGCTCGCGGGCGCATGCGGGACCTCACCTACGCGTTAGTCCGCGATTCGCCCTGTCCCGTGTTGAGCGTTTGAGGTAGTCCTGACGGAGATGCCCGCGGCAAGTGAGGGAACCATGAGCGACGATACAAAACGTCCGATACTTCTACTGCTGACCAGCCACTGGATCAGCATGCTGGGCGTTGCGCTGGTAACTACGGCCGGCTTCTCCTGGCTGTTCGTTCTGCCCATTCAGCTTCGCGGACACACCAGTAATCCGTACATCGGTATTGTCATCTTTCTCGTTATCCCGGTGATCTTCGTCTTCGGCCTGATATTGATCGCTCTCGGCGTTTTTCTTGCCCGGCGGCGTATAGAACCCATCGAGCAACGGCTGTTAGCGGGCCCAGCGCGGCAAGCCTACATTCGGAAGCTTGTGGTTTTCTTCGGCCTGACCTCAGCGGCCAACATCGTTATCGGAACCCAGGGCACCTACCGCGCGGTCGAGCATATGGAGACGGCCCAATTCTGCGGCGAGAGCTGCCATGTGATGAAACCGGAATCTGCCGCCCATGAGAACTCGCCGCACGCACGCGTCTTGTGCGTGGATTGCCACGTTTCCCCGGGTGCGACGGGGTGGGTGCATAGCAAGATGGCAGGAACTCGCCAGTTGGTCGACACCGCATTTCACCGCGCCCGCTTTCCGATTGAATCGGCCATGGAAAGCAACCGCCTGGTGCCCTCCAGGGAAACATGCGAAGCATGCCATTGGCCGCAAAAGTTCGACTCCGTCAAGCTGCGCGTGATTTACCACTTCCAGGACGACGCGGCCAATACCCAGACGCAGACGGTCCTGATGATGCTCACGGGTGGGGGAGATCTGGGCGGCATTCACGGGAAACATCTGGCTCCTGGAGTTGAAATCCATTTCGCAGCCGCCGATCCCAAACGCCAGACCATCCCTTGGGTGGAATACCGGAATCGGAACACCGGTGAGGTCCGGACGTTCCTGGCGGATGGTTCGACCGCCCAATCCGTAGCGAATCTGCCCCGCTATCAGATGCAGTGTGTTGACTGCCACAACCGCCCGACACACACGTTCGAGCTTCCCGAGCGCGCCGTGGACGAAGCCATGGGGCTGGGACGCATTTCTCCAACGCTGCCCTTCGTTAAGAAGAAAGCAATCGAACTGCTCAAGGTGAGTTATTCGAGCAACGCAGAGGCGTCGCAGGCGATTCCGGCGGCGTTGACTCGCTTCTATCAGCAAAGCGATCCGGCCGTCGCATCCCAGCGCGCCCGGGACATCTCCGAAGCCGGCGCTGAGATCGCCGCCATCTACAACCGGAACGTGTTTCCCGATCTGAAAGTCACCTGGGGCACGTACCCCAATAATCTCGGACATACGGACTTCCCGGGGTGCTTTCGCTGCCATGACGGTTCGCACTCCACATCCGATCAAAAGATGACCATCACGCAAGACTGCACCACCTGTCATGAGCCGCTCGCGATTGATGAAGCATCTCCCGGGGTTTTGAAGACACTCGGACTGGCAGAGCGCATTGCCGGCCTGCAAAACCGTAAAAGCAAGTGATCGTCACCATTAGAAAGACTTCGCCGGGGATGCGGGTGCGCGGCAGCGGATTCAAAGCAGGTAGACATTCGCGCGCTTTTGTCGAAGAATCTTCGTGCGAGCGGGCATGCGCCTCGCGATAGCGTTTTCAGCGCCTGAGACGTGGCAGGATACGATCTCTGAGGAAGGAGCATGACGCAATTTCCTCGAATCGCGACCCTGGGTCCGCTTGCGGTTGCTGCAGTGACCGCCGCATTCACGATCTTGATCCACGCGATGGCTTTGAGCGCGACGCTGAAATTCCTTCGTTATGAGCGGAAACTTGGGCGCGTCGGCGCAACCTTCTGGAGCGATTTTGGAATCGTTGCTCTGGCGATGGCATTCACGCTCGTGGCGCACCTGATTGAGATCGCTGTCTGGGCGGTGGTATTCGTAATCTGCGGCGAATTCTCAGAGCTGGGAACAGCTTACTACCATTCAGCCGTTAACTACACGACCTTGGGTTACGGCGATATGCTCATGACGCCGCCGTGGAGATTGCTGGGACCGCTGGAAGCAGCGAATGGAATGCTTCTGTTCGGAGTTTCCACCGCGGCGATTTTCGCTGTCATCCAAAAGTTGATTGAGATTAGGTTTGTGGATCTCAAGAGCTGAGTCCGCCAGGAGTCCGCATCCCGCCCCTGCAACCGGCCTTGCCCCTGGCCTACCGGGTGTGGCGCCGGGCCCTTTGTCCAGCGGTTTGGCTGCTTCAAAGCACAAAGAACAGCCCGGTACCTCGCTCCGTTCATCCCTGAAAGTCTTATGAAAACGCGAAGCTCGGTGGAAGCTCCCTATTGGTTGTTCTCCAGAGTGCTCTTGATGACGGTCAGCGACTTCTGAAGTGAAGAGGCTGAGCGACCTACCGCAACGTGCCGGACAATCGATCCCCTAAAACCAGTCAAGCCAGCCTGCTCCGAGCCCATGGCCATGATCAGGTAGAAGCCGGGTTGCTTGGCGTCCGTAGTGTCAGGAACACAGAAAGTCAAATCCAGTGCGGTCTGGAAATAGTGGCTCGAGTAAAGCTGTTTCTCCGCAACCACATATACTGGCCCGCCGCCGACGCTTCCGTGCAGAGTCAAGATCTGCACTACGCGCAGCGTCGGCTTTAGCCCAAATTTTACCTTGGCCCAGTAGAACGTATCTGTCGTGTTGGCCGGCTTTCCGTCAGGGTAGGTAAGAAGATAGTTGTAGAAATCCGGGAGATACTTCGGCAAGGCCTTCGAATAGCTGAGCATGTATTTAAACTGCTCGGGAACCTCGGTTGGGTTTTTCTTATCGTTGTATACGCCGAGCGCCTGATTGCCCGCGCGCTGATAGGCCATGAGGCGTTCAAGTACGGTCTTCTGAAGGAGTTGATCCACCTGCTCTTCCGCGTCGGCGGCAGACAAGTCCACGGACTGGCGAAGTTCTTCGATGGAACTCGCCGGCATTTGAATCTTGCAGTCGCCGGGTTTGCAGTCCTTTAGCCCTTCGAAATCCTCCCGATCGAATCTGAAATCTTTTAGGTCGGAGAGCTGCGGAGGATTGCTGAACTCCTGGATTGCCAGGTATCCGGGAAGCTTGCGAAGGCGGTCGAAATCCCGGGCGAATTTGAGGTAGCTGTCCGCCGTTGCGTTGATGTGGACCGCTCCGAACACGAAAATCTCTGCCGGAGTCCGGGAATGGAGAGTTTTGGCGATGGCCTGTCCGCTGCGGATGGTCGCGATCTCGTCATCGCTGAGACCAATATATTCCTTGAAGTAGGTTTGTAATTCGGGACTCACCTGGGAAGCAGAGGGTGCCGGAATCCCGCAAACGAAGAGAAGAAAGGCAGCAATCAGCCATATTTTGCGCATGGTCGGTCCCCTTGTTCCGTTCCTGTCTTTCGCCATTCGGGCATCGCTTCTTCACAACCGCGCCGTGCGAATGCCCGATGCGGCCCCGCGAATCGGCACCACCGGCAATCAGAGATTTCTGGCCGGCGACAATTCGGCCGTGATCCGCGCAGCGGGCGAGCAGCAGCGGTGCCAGATCACTCGTATGACGACCATTAACGGGATTGAAAGATAGACGCCCACGATTCCACCGATTTCGCCACCGACCATCACCGCGAACAACACCAGCAAGGGGTGAATTTCCAAGTTTTCTCCGACAACGCGAGGAGCGATAAAGTAGTCCATTGTCATCCTCCAGATGCCTAAGAGCGCGGCCATCCAGATCCAGTGACCGTGGGTGAGAATCCCGAGACCCACAATCGCTGCCGCCGTGATGATCCAGCCGGCTACGGGTATGAACTCCAAAACTCCTCCGACGACGCCGATCGCAATCGCATGGGGGAACCTTAACAACAGCAGGGCCGCTGAATAGAATGCGAACGACCAGCCGCCAAGTATTACCTTGGCCTTGATGTACCGCCGGAGCATCGCGTTCAGCTCGTCGGCTACGGCTCGGATAGCCTGGTGGTTGCCCTCTGTGGAGACCAGCCGAATGCACGAATCTGCGATTTGCGCGCCATCGGCCAGCAAAAAGATCGTAAGAATAGGCACCACAACGAGAACAGCCAGCGTCTTTGAGGTAACCTGCTCCGCATTCCGTACCAGGCTCTGAATTTCCTCCCGATGTCCCACGAGAAACGCTTTCAATCGAAGCTCCGCAGCTTCGCTCCATCCATACCTGTCACCAATCTCCGTGGCAATATCGCCGGACGAGAGGCCCTCAATCCAGCCGGGCAGCTTCGTAAACGGGATGCCCCCTGGCCCGACGATCCCCGGCGCGGCGGCGTGCGCGGCGAAGGCCGCGAGAAGCAGGAAAGCAAGATAAACCTCGAGAATGGCCGGCTCCCGCAGGTTTTTGAAGAGCAGCGAGTGACGCTGGAGAAACCTGACAGCCGGGTCGGCCAGGTAGGCGAGGAGTATGGCCAGGATGAAAATCAGAAGGATGCGCCGGGCGGCGTAAAGAATTGCCACCGCCGCCGCAAAAAGCAGGATGGTAAGCAGTATGTTCGCGGCGCGACGATCCGGGAATGCCATATCCTCACGACTCCTCAGCCGATCCAACTCACCACAGTAAATCAAGGCGCATTTCGCATCAGGCCCAGGGGCGGACAATGCCCAGCTTCTTCATGCGGAAATAGAGCGTCGAGCGCTTCATTCCCAGACGCGTTGCGGCGCCTCGTGGCCCGGAGAGAACCCACCGAGTCTCTTTCAAAGTCGCGCGGATGTGCTCGCGTTCCACGTCTGCCAGAGTTTCGAGCCTTTCGCTGCCCTGTCCCGGTGCGATGCGGGAATGGAGCGCCCGGATGGGTACCTGCAAGACCGAACCGGTGGACAGAATGACCGCGCGCTCAATCACGTTTTCCAGCTCGCGGATATTCCCGGGCCACCGGTATTGGGTCAGGGCCTCCATCGTTCCGGAGGGGATACTGTCAATCGCCTTGTTCATCCTTCGCGAGGCTTGTTCCATGAAATGCCGAACCAGCAAGGGAATGTCCTCCGGGCGTTCGCGCAGCGGAGGAATGGAAATCGGGAAAACGTTCAGGCGGTAGTAGAGATCGCTGCGAAATTGTTTCTTTAGGATCATCTCTTCCAAGTCGCGATGGGTCGCGGCCACAACCCGAACGTCGACCTTCTTCGTCCGTGTACTGCCCAACCGCTCGAATTCCCGCTCCTGCAAGACGCGAAGGAGTTTGGGCTGGAGCTCCAGCGGGATATCGCCAATTTCATCCAGAAACAGTGAACCTTGGTCTGCTAGCTCTACCCGGCCAGTCTTCTGAGTGATCGCACCGGTGAAAGCGCCGCGCTCATGGCCAAAAAGTTCACTCTCGAGCAGGCCGCTGGGAATAGCAGCGCAATTGAGCTTTACAAACTCCCGATCCCTCCGGCGGCTGCAATTGTGAATGGCGCGTGCGATGAGTTCCTTGCCGGTGCCGGTCTCTCCCAGCAGCAGAACGGTCGAATCTCCCGTGGCCACCGTTTCAACCAGTTGCAGCACCTGCCGAAGGGCTGGGCTCTGACCCACGATTCCTTCGAAGTCGGTCTCCTCGCGGAGAGGCTGGTCCAAAAAGTCCAGGTTCGCAGCGCTAAGGGGGCCACTCGTGAACCGTGAGTCTTGGGGGTGGACATCGGCAAGGGTAAGACCGTTCAAGCTCATGACAATCCTCCGGACGCGCTAATGGCTATACCTGTTTGTGGAACAGTCGTGATCGTTCACCGCTTTCGCCGCCCGTCTTGGACTTCTTCTTGCTCAATCCACTCACGGATATAGCCCGGACAATTCTGGAGTTTGATGCTATCCGCTTCACACCGCGCCAGGAACTTCACTGCTTCGCGATCTACAAGCGTTACGTCATTCAAATCGAGGACCAAGTGGTGATCGGCCCTCTCCATGGCGAAGAGTCGCTGCAACTCCGTCACGTCGTCCGCTTCGATTCGGCCGCTCAGGGTAAACACCACCTTGCCGTTTGCTGACCTCTGGATTCTTAGCATTGGACCTTCTCGCAGCAGATATGGCAATCTGGCCAGCAATTGTGACAAGGTAAACACCACCTTGCCGTATTCTGACCTCTGGATTCTTGGCATTGGCCGTTCTCGCAGCAGATATTGCAATCTGGCCGCCAGTCGTAGGTTGTTGAGAATACATGCGTTCGCCATGAGCAGGCTTCGCGATGTTCGCGAATTCGCGAATATTTCGCGAATCGCGCAGGCCTTTCAGAGGGGACAAACTCCGAGCAAGCTAGCCGGTTTTGAAGCGAAACTTATTGATCTTCAGCGAGCGGATCTTCGACTCCAGAGTAGAAGCAGGCATGCCCAGCAGGGCCGCCGCGCCCGAAGGCCCGGACACCCGGCCTCCGGTCTCCGCCAAAACTGCCTCGATCCTTTCCTTCTCTTGAGCGGAGGGCCTTTTGGCGAAAGGCGGGTGTGCCGACGGGAGTTGCGAAGATTCAGCAGAAAGCCAGCTCGGGTCCACCGAGAACGTCTCCGTCTCACAAACGATCACGGACCGTTCGATGACATTTTGAAGCTCCCTAATGTTGCCCGGCCAGGAATACGACCGCAGCAATTCCATGGTGGTCTTTTCTAAGGTCCGTATCTTCTTGCCCATATTTCTTGAATAGCGGTCGATGAAGTACTCGACGAGGACGGGGATATCCTCCTGCCTTTCGCGGAGAGGAGGCACCGCGATGGGAAACACGTTGAGACGATAGAACAGGTCTCTTCGAAAGAAACCAGTAGCGGTCGAAGTATCCATGTCACGATTGGTGGCCGCAATGACGCGCACGTCGGCTTGAATCGATTGATTGCCACCCACGCGCTCAAACTCGCGTTCCTGGAGCACACGCAACAGCGCAATTTGAGTTTCCGGTGGAAGCTCTCCGACTTCATCGAGAAAGATGGTGCCTCCTTCCGCAACTTCGAACCGGCCCAGGCGCCGCTGCAATGCTCCGGTGAAAGCCCCCTTCTCGTGGCCAAACAACTCTGAGGCGATCAGGTCGCGCGGGATGGCCGCGCAGTTCACACCCACGAAGGCCCGCGAAGATCTCTTCGACCGTTTGTGGATCGCTCGAGCGATGAGTTCCTTGCCGGTTCCGGTTTCGCCAGTGATCAGAACGCTGGAATCGGTCGGGGCGACCTTTGATACCCGAGCAAGGACGGGGCGCAGGGCGGGAGATGTTCCGACGATCTCCTCGAACATCGAGGCCTTGTCGACTTCTTCGCGGAGAGAAATGTTCTCGTCCTGAAGCCTCTGTTCCGCCCGCTTGCGGTCTTCGATATCCGTCAAGGCAGCATACCAACGCGTAATCTGTCCCTGTTCGTCGCGCAATGGGTTAAAACGAACCAAAAACCAGCGATAATTCCCATCCGCTCCCCGCACCCGCAACTCCAACTCATAAGCGGAGCCACCGGAGCGAACACTCTCGGAATAAGTGCGCGCCGCCAGTTCTCGGTCATCAGGATGAAAAAACCGGGACGAAAAAAAATTCCCGGGTGTTTGCTGCCACTCTTCAAGACTAAGGCCAACGTAATCGAGCCCAATGCGGTTGGTATAAAGACGTTCGCCACCCGGTCCAAATACCGCAACCTGTTGAGGCGAGAGGTCCAGCATCTGCCGGAGCTCCATCTCACTTCTGCGCCGTTCCTCCTCTGCTCGTTTGGGCTCAGTGACGTCGATCACAGTGCCCACAAATTCAACGAGATCGCCGGACGTGCTCAGAACAGGATGACCTACGACGTGAATGTCCCTGATGGCGCAAGATTCATACACACCCGGATGCACGATGCGGTAGTCCGCCTCCCACTCTGTCTTCTCGCGGATAGCCGTCTCGATTAGTTTCCTGAAGCCGGGTTGGTCGTCGGGATGGATCCGCTGAAAGAATTCTTCGAATCGGGGCAAACCATCCTGTGGATCGAAACTCAGAACACGGTAGCATTCCTCCGACCAGTACCGGATATCCTGGTCTGGACTCCATGCCCAACTGCCGGTTTGGCTCAGCCTCTGCGCTTCCGCCAAGTACGCTTCACTGCTCCGGAGGGACTCCTCGGCCGTCTTGCGCTCGGTGATGTCGGTCACCGCCCCGACAAACTCGATGTTGTCGGATGAATCGTGGAGAGCGTGAGCTCGCACGTGGAGATGCTTGATTGCCCCGCTTGGCACAACCAGACGATGCTCGTGTTCAAAGTCTGTGCCGCTCTTGGATGCGTCCTCGATGACCTGTTGTGCAAGCGCCCTATCCTGAGGATGTATGCGCTGTAACACCATGTTTAGGGTTGGTTTCTCGGCAGCGTTATATTCGAAAATCCTATAGGTTTCATCGGACCAGACAATCTCTCCGGTATCAGGTCTCCACCCGAAGCTGCCCGTGTGACTGAGCCTTTGGGCTTCCGTCAGGTACGCTTCGCGCCGGCGGAGCTCCTGGGTCAGGAGCTCGTGTTCCGTAACGTCTATGGCGCTGCCAACGTACTTTTTCAGACTTTGGTTTTCTAGAACAGGTGCACCGACGCAGCGAATGTACCGGACCTCACCATTGGGACGCACGATGCGCTTGGTGGCATCGAAGGGCGAACCTTCCGCGAAGATTCCCTTGATCAGGTCTGCCATGGACTCGCGATCCTGTGCGTGAACACAATCCAGGTATTCCTGAACACTAGGCGCCTTGCCCGCCGGATCGAGGCCGTGCATTCGAAATAATTCAGGAGACCAGTAGTCGAATCCGTCAGGATCGAAGGCCCAACTACCCATGTGGGCCAGACGCTGCCCTTCGGCAAGATAAGACTCGCTTCTTTGCAGCTCCTGGGCGTTGTGCCGAAGCTGTTCTTCCGCCGTTTTGCGTTCCTCAATATCCAGACTCGATCCATACCACCTGACGATGTTGCCGTTTGCATCGCGAAGTGGCACTTTCCGGTGGAACATCCAGCGGTATTCTCCATTCGCCCTGCGGACGCGAGCTTCGTACTCGAAGATTTCTCCGGTCGCGAGGCAGGCTCGCCACTTAGCCACGATCCCTTCAACGTCCTGCGAGTGAACGAAAGCCGTCCAATTCCAGCCGGCCACTTTGTCCAAAGTAACGCCCAGGTATTCCAGCCAAGGCTTATTGAAGTAATCGAGGTAGCCGTCGGGCCTGGCGGTGTGAATCAGCGCAGGAATCAAGTCGACAAGGAGTTGGGCATTCACACGCTCGGACCCCTGTCCTGAGGAGGCCATGGCGGGCATGATACACCCGGAGAATCTGCATACGGCGGTCGACCCCATTGTTGTACCTGAGTTTGGTTGAATGTGGATGGCCTCGACTATCTCCATTGGCTTGCCCTCCTCTCGTGGCCGAAAGCGCTGGCCATGAGAAATTCCCGATGGGGCATATTCTCAAGGTGAGGCTTTGGGAAGTCCTTCAGAAAGCCATGAAAAACGATGAAAAACTGCGAATCGCCGTATAATCTAACCGCTTTCCTATGAGCAATTTGTACCGTTTCGGCCAATTTGCGCTGGATCCCGCGAAGCGCACGCTGTCTCGCGCGGATTCACCCGTTTCTCTGACCCCTAAAGCTTTCGACGTCCTGCTCTTCCTGGTGCAAAACCCCAACCGCTTGGTCACGAAGGAGGAATTGCTGCAAGCCGTGTGGGGCGACACGTTCGTAGAAGAAGGGAATTTGACGCAATACATCTCGCATTTACGCAAGGCCCTCGGGGACAACTCGGAAGACGCTCGCTTGATCGTGACCATCGCTCGAAAAGGCTACCAGTTCACGGTGGATGTCACGGTTGCCGAAGCGGCAGACACCGCAAAACATGCCGCGGTTAAAGTCTCGACCGCCGAAAGTTCGTTAGCCGATACGCAACCCGTCCTCGGGAGTCCTGCAGGTGAGGCGGTTCCAAAAGCGCCAAAGCGCTGGCGGAACGCTGCGGTCCTGGCTGCGTTGACTGTCATTTTGGCGGCAATCGCCTACACGTCCTGGCGGCACTTTTCGGGCATGACGCCGCCAAGGTCCCAGAAAATCATGCTCGCCGTACTGCCGTTTGAGAATCTCACTGGCGATCCCGATAAGGAATATCTGGCGGACGGTCTGACCGAGCAAACGATTTCACAGTTAGGCCGGCTTAACCCGGAACAGTTGGGTGTGATCGCGCGAACGTCCGTCATGGGATACAAGCACAAGGACGAACGCCTGGACCAGATTGGACGCGAGCTTTCTGTGCAGTATGTGCTGGAAAACAGCCTCCGCGAGAGCGGAAATCACATACGCCTTACCGCTCAACTCATTCAGGTGAAGGACCAAACTCATCTGTGGTCACAGGATTACGACTATCCGGCAAAAGACTTTCTCACTGTCGAAGACGATGTGGCCAAGAGTGTTGCGCACGAAATCCGGGTGCGTTTGACTTCGCAACAGCAAGCAGAGTTGGCCCAGTCGCACCCGGTTAATCCGGAAGCCTTCGACGCCTACTTGCAGGGATACCACTTCTATCAGCGGAGGACAGCCAAAGATGTGCACATGGCTGCGAAGTACTTCGAACGGGCGACTCAGCTTGATCCCTCCTATGCGTTGGCTTGGGTCGGGTTGTCCCGGGCGCGCTACTGGCAGGCTAACGCGGGTGTTGTTCCCAATGGAGAGGGTCAGCGGCTTGCGCGGGAAGCGGTTGAGCGAGCCTTAGTGCTGAACCCGAACCTGGCGGCGGCTCATGCTCAAATGGGACGGCTTAAGCGACAGGTCGACTTCGATTGGATTGGAGCAAATGCTTCCATCCAGCGGGCGATTGCTCTCGAACCTGGAAATCCCGAGAATGTAAGAGTGGCGGCTGCCTCGGCAGCCTACCTCGGCCGCTTTGACGAAGCCCTTCAATTGAGTCGCCGAGCCGTTGGCTTGGATCCGCTCAATGCAGACAGTTGGGAGAACCTTGGGGAGATTGAGTTCTTCAATGGGCAGCTAGACAAGGCCGCAGCGGATTGCAAGAAGGCCCTTGAACTGAACCCCGATGTGTCGCCCCCTCTCTTCTTGAGCCAAATAGATATCCTGCAGGGGCGGCCTCAGGATGCTTTGCCTGAAATCGAGCGAGTACGCTCTGATTCCCTACGTGGGGTTCTGTATGCGATTGCGTACTACGCGCTTGGCCGGAAAAAGGAGTCGGAGGCCGCATTAAGGGAGTTAATTGCGAAATTCCATGGAAGTGAAGCATACGGGATCGCCGTGGTTTATGCTTTCCGGAACCAGTCTGACGAAGCGTTCGAGTGGCTGGACCGGGCTTACGCCCAGCGTGATGGCGGTCTAATTGGGACGAAAGTGGATCCCCTACTGAAGAGCTTGCACAGCGACCCGCGATTTGCCGCTCTCTTGAAGAAGCTCAACCTGCCGAATTGACACTCTGTTTCAGAGAGAGTTCGCGCACCCCGCCATTCCGGCCTACCGTCGGGCGTTGACCGACATTTCTTCGATCATTTACTGAAAGTAATCACGGTGAGCTAGCTGTTGCTGCCGTTGTGGGAATGCATATGGTCGGCGGCATCGGCCCGCCCACGTTGTCGACGCCCACTAGGTCTTGGATGGCACCCGGATTTGCCACAAGCAGGCCGATGCACCTGGCGCAATCGAGGGTCTGTCAACCCCTGCACAGATGCCAAAGTATTGACACCTGCCGCGTACTGTCCCGCTCTATAAGCGCTTTAAGGCGTTTCTTCTGAGGTTCATACGTGGCGTCCGATTCCGGGCCTCGGATTGCTCTCCTGTTCACCACAACGGGAACTTCGTTCCGTGTTGGCGAGTGGGGTGATCCCGCGGGGGCTTGGCCATGGCGATCAATCCGTTGAAGCTCAACCGGAATCCCCGCGCGATGCGCATGACACGGACGTAAGAAGGAAATGACCGCCCTATCCCATTTGAAGCGCGTGCTTTGGATCGTCGCCCTGGTTATTGCAGCAGTTCCGCCTTCGGCCGCCCAGCAACCTGATGATCTCCAGAAGCAACTCGAGCAGCTCAAGCAGCAGTATGAGCAAACCACGCGCGAAATGCAGCAGCGCATCGCTGCGCTGGAACAGCAAATTGAAAAGCAAAAGGAAACCGCAAAGGCTGGGACGGTTTCGGCTGTCGAACTTGCCGCCCAGGAAGCGGCTAAACAGGCCGTCCTCGGAGAGTCGGACCAGGTCGGGGCAAAGTTTCAGGGCCAGCTCCCTTCCGAACCGACGTACGACCTCCTAAGAGAGGCGGACCTGAAAATCGAGAAGCTGCAGGAGCAGTTGGGCAGCTTTGAATTCCACGGGTATTTGCGCTCCGGTTATGGCTTAAACAGCGTAGCCGGGCAACAGGTTGCATTCCAGGCGCCCGGGGCTGATGCCAAGTATCGCCTGGGTAATGAAGCGGAAACGTACGGCGAGTTCATCTTTGTCAATAACTGGCTCAACCCAGAGCACAGTTCCGATAAGGCCTGGTTCAAGACAGAGGTCATGGTCGAGGCCAACACCACGAACTCTGCGTCGTATGCAAACTTCCCCGACGGCACGGGCAACGACCAGTTCCGGCTGCGCGAGGCCTTTGTGAGGGCGGGCAACCTCTTCGATAGTCAGCCGGACGCCAAGTTCTGGGCGGGCGAAAGATACTACCGCCGCCAACACATTGAGATTGACGACTTCTACCCGCTGGACATGAGCGGTTATGGCGCGGGCGTTGAGGATCTCAATCTTGGAATCGGCAAACTGGCGGTGGCGTACCTGGCCGGTGCGCGGCCCGACATCGTCACCGAAAACGGCAATCTCGCGAAGAGCAACATCGACGTGCGCTTCTATGACTTGAAGGGACCCGCGGGCCTCTGGGCCGGGTGGTTCGATTTCGCCACCTCGAAGGGCGGCAAGACATCGGCGGGCACAGCAATTCCCACAACGAATGGATACGCCTTTGGGATACGACATCAGCGCCTGGAGTGGCACGGTGGCTACCACGCGTTTTCGGTGCAGTACGGGAAGGGTGCGGCGAGTAATTTCGGCACCTCGATCGATGATCCCAATCGATTTCTCAAGAATTCCGAGAGATTACTGATCGCGGAGCACCTGCTCGTCCAGCCCAACGATCGGTTTGCGATCATGCCGATCTTTGTCTTCCAGCGGCAACGGGACGGACAGCCGGGCCACGGGTTCAATGATTGGGCGTCGTTTGGGGTGAGGCCGGAAGTATTCTTTACCAAATACCTCTCCCTGGCGTTCGAGGGCGGTTTCGACCACACGGATGGCTTTGTTACCACGCAAAACGGCGATACCTACCTCAATGGCTGGCTGCGCAAATTCACAATCGCGCCGCAAATCGGCGCCGGCCGCAAGTTTTTCAGCCGCCCTGTGCTGCGGTTGTTCCTGACGTATGCGAACTGGTCCAACGGCTTCCGCGGTTATGTGGGCGGAATTCCGTTCGAGGACAGGACCAGCGGACTTACATACGGCGTGCAAGCTGAAACTTGGTGGTAGGAGCGCAACCTCAGGAGAATGCCAATGCCATCCGAGCTCGATAGAACCGCCGCACGTTCAGCAGGGGACCTGGAGGTGACGAACACGGGGTTTGTCCTCGTGGCCGCTTTCATTGCAGCTCTGGGCGGCTTGTTGTTCGGCTACGACACGGCGGCTATCTCCGGCGCAGTCATCTTCATAAAGGCGGAGTTTTCGCTTTCCACGTTTCCCGAAGAGTTGGTGGTGAGCATGGTGCTCCTGGGCGCCGCGGCAGCGGCGCTGGGCGGCGGGCGACTCTCGGATCACATTGGCCGGCGCGCCGCGCTGAAACTGACCTCTCTCATTTTCATCGTCGGGGCACTGATCTGCGCATTCGCGGGGTCGTTTCCCATCTTGCTCCTGGGCCGCGCCATCGTGGGCCTGGGGATCGGACTGGCGTCGACGACCGTTCCGGTCTACATCTCGGAAGTCTCACCTCCACAGGCACGCGGTTGGCAGGTCTCGCTATTTCAGCTTGCTGTCACGATCGGCATTCTGACGGCATATCTGGTTGACTATGCGTTCGCCGGCAGCGGTGGTTGGAGGTGGATGCTTGGTTTGGCCGCGGTTCCGGGTCTCATTCTGGGCCTTGGGATGCTGTATCTTCCCGAAAGCCCGCGATGGCTGGCGAAGCACGGCCAGATGGATAAGGCGCTAAGTATCCTTACGCGAATTCGCGGCACCTCGGACGTTTCTGCGGAATTCCAGGAAATCCAGGACACGCTGTCTCAGGCAAGTGAGCGCGGGCACTGGTCCCAGCTTCTCAGCCCGGCGGTTCGCCCGGCGTTGACGGTGGGCATCGGTCTGGCCGTCTTTCAGCAGATCACTGGCATCAACACCGTAATTTATTACGCACCGACGATTCTGCAGGCGGCGGGCATTTCCTCGGCTTCCGGTGCCATTCTTGCAACAGCAGGCATCGGCGTCGTGAACGTGATCATGACGCTGGTCTCGATGCGGCTGGTTGACCGGCTGGGGCGCCGCCCGTTGTTGCTGACGGGAACGGCAGGGATTGTCATCACTCTGGGCATTCTGGGTTTTGCGTTCCTGAAGCCCGGTGGCGGGCTGGCTCACATCGCCGTGGTCACACTGATGGCCTACGTGGCTTCGTTTGCTATCAGCCTGGGGCCGATCTTCTGGTTGCTCATCTCCGAAATCTATCCGTTGAAGATCCGCGGGCTGGCAGGGGGTACTGCGGCGGCAGCGAACTGGGCGGCCAACCTGTTGGTTTCCTTGACGTTTCTCACGCTCGTCGAGGCCCTGGGACCGTCTCGAACCTTCTGGCTGTACGCGTTCTTCGCCATCGCGGCATGGATCTTCTCCTATTATCTCGTGCCGGAGACCAAGGGGCGAACCCTCGAAGAAATCGAGCAGTCTTTGCACGGCAACGCTGCCCTGCGGCGGAGTGACGCGACGCAAAACTCTTAGAGTCGGCTCAACCGTGGCCTGAGCGGGTGTCAACATCTGTGCAGGTGCGAGCATGTTGACAGCAGTCCCCTAGGTCCGGGATGCCGTCGGCGTCACAAAGCACTTCTTTTCAGAGGCATCGGAACTTGCCGATTTCGGCCCGTCGATTGCCCCATCTCCAGTGGGGCTGCGGTTAGAGGAGGACCCTCATGGCAATGGACAAGCGCACTTTGGACGGCGTGGGGATGCTTCCCAGGCTCATCGCAGGCGCTGTGATTTTCGCCATTGCATGGATGCCGGCAGCCGTGGCGGGACCACGGTCTGCAGCCTTCGCTACCGGGCCGAACGGCGCACAGTCGATCAGCAACGTCGAGTACGCGCGGCCGAGCGGCGTGCCATTGCTGCTCGATGGCTCGATCCCTGCCGGCAGCGGTCCCTTTCCCACTGCCATCATCGTCCACGGCGGGTACTGGGTAGAAGGCGACAAGACAACCTCCATCCGTCCGCTCAAACCCTTGTTAAGCGGCGCGGGCTTCGCTTGGTTCTCCATTGACTACCGCCTGGCCCCGAGATATCGCTACCCGGCTGCCATTGAAGATGTCCAGGCCGCGGTGCGGTGGGTGCGGGCTCACGCCGAGCAGTATCACGTGGACCTCAGTCGCATCGTCTTGATTGGTGAGGGGGCTGGCGGCTATTTAGTTGCAATGGCAGGTATCGACAATCAGGCCGCCTCGGGCGTCGCGGCAGTCGTCGATTTCGAAGGGCCCACTGACCTGACGGTCATTTCAGCGTACCGCCCGCCAAAGGGTATCGGCGAGTTCTTCGGCATCACCGATCTCAGCGAAGGCTCTCTGAAGATCCTTCAGGACGCCTCGCCCAACAATCGTGTCCATGAGCAAATGCCGCCGTTCTTGTTCATCCACGGAACGGCCGACCAAACTGTTCCGTTCGTGTCTTCTGAAATCATGTGCGAGTCGATGAGGCGCGTTGGCGCACAGTGCCAGGTCCAGATCGTGAACGACGGCGAGCATGGCTTGGAGAACTGGGAACACAAACCGGGCGAGGAAAAATGGAAGCCCGCCATGATCGAATGGCTCAACACCATCCTAAAAGTGAAGGCGAGGAACTAGCAGCGCCCAGAGAGGTGCAAGGCATGGAGGAGGATCATTGATTATGGCAACAGGCACCACACCGGCTCCCGCCCGAGCGACTGAACCCGAGCACGCTCCACCACCGCCCGCGAAGCCGAAATGGCAGAAGTACGGAACCCCACTGCTGGTGGTCCTGCTTGCGGCTGCGATTGTGGTGACGATCACTTGGAATTGGAATGCCTGGGAGGGCGGGCGAATCGACCAGGTCACGGACGATGCTTACGTGTGGGGCGATATCACACCACTGAGTACAAAGGTTGTTGGCATCGTCCGGGATGTAAAGGTCTCCGACTTTCAACCGGTTCAAAAGGGAGATCTCCTCGTTGAGCTGGACGATGACGATTACAAAGCCCAGGTGGCACAGGCAAGTGCGCTGGTGGAGGCGGCAAAAGCCGCGATTGAAGACAATCGACGCCAGCGTGAACTTCAAGACGCGCGGATCGAGCGGGCCCTTGCCGGAATCGATCAAGCGAACGCTCAAATAACAGCGGCACAGGCGGGCATAAAGGCCGTACAAGCGGATGTGGTGCGAACGCAGGAGGAACGTCAACGACAAGAAGGGCTATTTCAAACTCATTCCACCACGCAGCAGAAGGTGGAGCAGGCCATTGCCGACCAGCAGCGCTTTGCAGCTCTGTTGGCGAGCCGCGAAGCTGATCTCGAACAAGCAAAGTCGATGTTACGCAGCAGCCAGTCGGCGGCCGAGGCGGAGCGGCGCGCCAAGCGGGTCTTGGAGTCGCAGGAGATGCAGCTCATCGCCGACCTCCACGCGAAAGAAGCCGCACTCGCTGTAGCGCAGGTAAACCTCGGATATACGAAGATCTTTGCTCCCGGCGATGGCAACGTGGGCGAGCGGCAAGTCCGGCCCGGACAACTGGTCGCTCCCGGAACACAAGTGATTCCCTTCGTAAGCAAGATCAAATGGGTTCAGGCCAATTATCGCGAGACGCAGCTCACGAACGTAAAAGTCGGCGACGCCGCAGAGATCCGCATCGACGAGTATCCGGGGAAAGTCTTCCGCGGCAAGGTGGCCGAAATTGCGCCTGCCAGCGGTTCGCGATTCGCCCTGCTGCCGCCCGACAATGCCACCGGCAATTTCACCAAAGTCGCGCAAAGAATTACGGTCAAGATCGTGTTTGATGACCCAAGCATTTTGACTTCCTTGCGTCCGGGCCTTTCCGTCATCGCCTCCGTGCGCACGCGGCACTGACCGGAGCACACGATGGCTGCTTCCACTGCGGTTGCATCCCAACCTCCACCCCTGCAACTCGCGCAATTTGTTGCGGCAATGGAACCGGCCCAGCTCTCGAAGGCCCCTTTGCTCGGGATTCTAGGCGTCATCATCGGCGCGGGGACCGTCACGCTCACCAGCCGCATGCTGGATCTCGGCTTTGATGACCTCAGGGGCCACCTCGGAATTGGCTACGACGCCGGCGCTTGGGCCAAAGGCTCCTTCGACTATGCGCTCATGTTCATCGGCCCCTTTACCGTGTTTCTCGGCGGCTTGCTGGGGCCGCGGAGAATACTATTCTTTGCTGCGACGATGTTTACGGCGATCTGCGCGTTCCTTCCGTTCATCCACAACTACAGCCTGCTTGTTGTGGCGCTCGTACTGGCGGGACTGGCTTCCGGAACCTTCTACCCCCTCACCCTCACTTTTGCGTTGCGAAATATCCCTCTTCCGTATCTCCCTTTCACCATGGCTCTCTATGCGACTTTCGTAGATGGAGCCGTGAACATAGCCCCGTCGCTGTACGGCTGGTACAGAGACCATCTCTCCTGGCACTGGATGTTCTGGAATTCAGCGGTAATAACACCAGTTATGGCGCTCTGTATCTATTACGGGATACCGGCTTCGCCAAGGCCAAAGAAGTCTGCAGCGCCGAGTTTCGCGGGTTTTCTATATGCCAGCGCTGGTTTGGCGATGTTGCTCGCGGCGTTCGATCAAGGCGAAAGGCTCGATTGGTGGCGTTCCGGTGTGTTTATCGCGTTGTTCGCCGGAGGCTCATTCTTTCTGCTGTGTTCGCTCATGCGGCGTCTCCGGAGCCCCAATCCTCTGGTGGACCTGCCCTATCTCCGCCAGCGGAACACGGTTTTGCTCGGCACTTTGCTCTTCGTTTTTCGTTTTTGTCTGGTGTCGACCATCATCCTGATCCCGGGGTCGCTGGCCGTTCATGGCTTTGAAGCTGATCAGATCGGCCCCGCCGTCATCTGGAGTGCGGCTCCTCTGCTTTTCATTGCGTTAGTGATCGGGCTATTGCTGCTGGTGGATTTTGATCCGCGCCTGATTATGGCTTCCGGTTTTGTGTTCATGGCCATGGCCTGCTTCCTGAACGCGAATCTCACCAGCGTCTGGTCGGCCTCGAACTATTACCGCACGGAGCTGCTCATGGGGGTCGGGCAGTTGTTCGCGTTCGGGGGTTTGGTGGGGATGATCATCCTGCAGGGCATTTTTTCGGGGGGATTGACCAAGCCGCAGATGATCCTCACATTTTCTGCCTACTTTCACACCATCCGTCTGTTTGGCGGTCAGCTCGGCGCAATCTACATGATCCACTTCATCGCGCAGCGTGAAAAACTTCACTCGAACCTTCTCGGCCTGCACGTGGCACGTGGAAACTGGATCACGGACGGCAATATCCGGGGGCTTTCGGCGGCGGTGTATTCGAAATCCGCAGGCCTTGCCGCCGCTACGGGCCGGGCGATCGAGCTCATGGGCGCCAGAGTAAGGCTGCAGGCATACACGTTGACCCTTATCGACGGGTTCTATCTAGTGGCCTGGGCGTGCGTCGTCGGCTTGCTGCTGGTTGCCTTGATGCGCGAGGCGCCCCTGAAATACGGCGACCTCAGCGCGATCCAACAATCGTCGGCCACACATCAGGAGGCGAAATCATGAAGCCGGGTATCAAGATGCTTAGCGTCGGTCTGGCGTTCAATTTGTGTGCCGTTACGGCGGCCCGTGCGCAAACCGCCGCCTCCCAGCCTCGCCATCTGACTCTCGGCGAGGCCGTGCAACTGGCGCTGAAGCACAATCACGTGGTGCGTATTGCCGGATTCAAGGTCGAGGAAAGTCAGCATGCCAAGGACGTCGCCCGGAGCGCCTACTTTCCCACCGTGCGCAACGAGACCCGGGTTTTCGATGTAACCGACACGCAGTTCATCCAGATTCCAGCGGGTAGCCTTGGCACTGCCGCCGGCACGCCGATTCCGGAGCGCTCGTTCATTATCAATCAGGGCGGGCAGACATTTGTGACCAGCGGAACTTCGTTGGTGCAGCCGCTTTCGCAATTGTTCACCAGGGTCAAGCCGGCGAATGACGTCGCTCGCGCGGAATTGAGCGCCACGCGCGCAAACGAACAGGAAACGGAAAACGAAGTCGCCCTCGGGGTTCACCAGCTTTATTACCGGGTTTTGATCGCGCAGTTGCACCGCAGCGCTACCCAGGCGCGCATCAAAGCGGCCCAAGATTTGCAGAGCGATCGCGTGCAACAGGTGAAGTACGGAAGCGCATTGAACGAGGATCTGATCGCAAGTAGGGCGCAGACCCTACAGGCAAGACAGGAACTGCTGACCACGGAGTTGCAACTCTCGGACCTGACCTATCAGCTCGACGACGTCATGGGACTTCCGCTTTCGACTGATCTGGCACTTGATCCGGATGTTCCGGAAGTCCAGGAAACGTGCGAGCGCGAAGCGTGCAACAAGACGGCTCTCGAGTCTCACCCGGAAATCCGTGCCGCGCGCGCGGAGGTCGAGAAAGCCTCCGCCGCTGTCCGTCTTGCAAAAGCGGATTACTATCCGGACGTTTCGGCCTTCGCCCGGTACAGTTACCAGAACAACGTTCCCTTTTTGGCCCGCAACTTCGGCACCTTCGGCGGTCAGCTTACCTACGACATCTTTGACGGCGGTCGGAGGCGCGCGGCGCTGCGCGAGGGCGACTCGCGGCTCGCCCAGGCGACGGAAAATCTCGCCCGCGTCACGGACGAAGTGGAACTGCGGGTGCAGGTTGCCTACAACAAATTGCAACGCACCAAGGAAATGGTCGGCGTTTCCCAGGAATTGCTCGCCCTGCGGACGGAATCCAGCCGGGTCTCGGCCCAGCAGTTCGAGAAGGGTGCAGCCCTCAGCTCGCAAACCGCCAACGCCGCCGCTCAGGAACTTGACGCCAGAACGATGCTTCTCCAATCTCAGCTCGATTACGTGCAGGCCCGCGACGAGCTGACCCAGGCGATGGGACTCACGCCCGAATAGATACCTGCTAGTTGGTCCACTCAGTGGAGGAGAGTGTGAGAGTACACGAACCACTATCTCAGCGGGGTGATATTGTCCCCGCATTCTTGTTCGATCTTGATGGCACGCTGATTGACAGTGTCTATCAGCACGTCCTCGCATGGCACGAGGCATTGGAAAAGTCTGGAACACGGCTCTCCGTCTGGCGGATCCACGGGCGAATCGGGATGAGCGGCGGCCTGCTGGTAAACGTACTTGCGCGCGAATCAGGGGGAGCATTCACCCAGGAGAAAGCCACCCTTGTGCAACGGTGGCATGCGGAAGCCTATGCGAAATACCTGTCCGAGGTTCGGCCGTTACCAGGCGCGGTCGAGCTGTTGAGCCACTGACTCGGGTGCTACTCGATCAGAAGCGGCAGTGCCGCCAATACTGCCACTGGCCTCTTCGCGCCAATATTCATCGAAGTGAGAATTCTGAAATAAATCCTTTCGGTGTAATATGTTGCGCAACGAGCGGGCCCGTAGCTCAGCTGGTTAGAGCAGCGGACTCATAATCCGTTGGTCCCTGGTTCGAATCCAGGCGGGCCCACTCAAACTTCTCTCGGCAGAAGTATCCGGCTCAACCACCCAGCCCCATCCCCGGCAAGCCGCGTCTTAGGACGGCTGGAGGGATCCCCCCCCACTGGTGGTGACGGCGGTCACACCCCCCTGTGATATCCGTCATGGCCGATATCACAAGTGCCCGCCAAAATGCGCAAATTCATGCGGAACCGCTGCCCGCGGCACGCGGCGAAGAAAAACAGCAAGGGAGGGCTGGGGGAATGAAGCCTCGAATCGTAAAGGCAAGTGTGGTGGGGGGAGCGATTTGTCTGGGAATCCTGGTGTGGATGCTGGCGGCGACGCCACCCGCATCGGCCATCCCGGCATTCTCGCGGAAGTACCAGACTTCGTGCACCACCTGCCACAATGATTACCCGGAGTTGAACGACTTCGGACTGGCATTCAAGAAGAACGGGTTCAAATTCCCGAAGGATGACGAAATGTTCGTCAAAGAGCCCCCCGTGCTGCTGGGCGCCAAGGCACAGAAGGAGGCTTTTCCCAACGCGATCTATCCGGGCGAGCTTCCCGGAAACCTCCCCATCGCCTTCCGCTATTCCGGCTTTATGAACTACAACAGCAAAATTCCCTTTGGCGCAGGTTATGTGCCGCGGGTCGACCTATTCGAACCAAACACCTTCACCATCATCGCGGCCGGAAGCTTCGGTCCTACTCTCTCCTTCTGGGTGGACAACGACATTTCGGTCGGAGGACAGAACGCGGGAGCCGGGATTGGAGATGGATACCTGAAGGTGAATGATCTGGGGCACAGCCTGGGGCTTCCGAAAGACACGCTGAACGTCAAATTCGGACAATTCGAGCTGGATTTGCCCTTTACGCAGGCCCGGACGATCAACCTGACCGATTACGACGTCTACGATCAGGCCAGCATCGCGCCAGCGGGACTCGCGGCCTGCTACAACAGCACGATTACGCCTCCTCCGCCCTGCACCACGAACAATCCGCTGATGTTTGGCGCGCCGCAGCGGGGAATCGAGATCGGCGGCTATCCGAACGACGGCAACTTCACCTGGTCGGTCGCCTTGACCAACGGTTCAAACGACAGTCCGGCACTGCGAAACTCCAAGGACGTCTATGTCCGCGTCACGCAGCAATTCAATCTGGAAAAGGACGCCGCAGTGCGCAAGGAAATCCGGGCCGCGGGAGCCACGGGGCCACACGATCACACTTCCCTCCGGTTCGGGGCTTTCTATTACTACGGCCGGAATGCTGTGAACATCAACCAGTCTCTATTCCCCGGGTTTCCCAACCTGGGAACGGCCCGGGAGCCGTTCTATCGCGTGGGCGGCGATTTCCGGTACAAGTTTCGCAGCAACTTTGAGATTTACGGCGTGGGGATGTATGGCCACGATACCAATCTGGTCCCCAACGGCGCCGGCACCGGCTACCTATCCCAGGGTCCGGTCACATTCACGGGTGGATTTGTCCAGGCCGAATATTGGATTTACCCGTGGCTGCTCCCCATCATGCGATACGACTTTGTGAATTCTCCCTCGGACTTCCTGGGCGGGTTTTCGCGCTACAACACGCGGAACCGCGTGAGCCCGGGAGTTCAAGTCCTGATTCGAACAAATATTAAATTCGCGTTTGAGTATCAATACAGGTGGCAGATGCCGAACCCGGTTCCTCCGCCCGAGTTCTATCGAGCCAACGGATTCATGAGCGGAGTGGATTTCGCCTTTTAACCATCAGAGGGACCGGCCCAGTGCAGAAGGACACGGTCCCGGAATCGAGGAAAAATGAAGACAGCGTCTCGGATTGCAATCATTTCGGCCACGGCTGCGCTGTTCCTGGCAGGGACGACCAGCGCGGGCGAGATCAAAGGGAAAGTCAACGTACAGGGCCTGCGTTCTGCGGAAAACATTGCCGTGTATGTGGACACGATTGCCGGAAAGGATTTCCCGGCGCCCACCCAGCACGTCACCATCGACCAGAAACAGATGAAGTTCGTGCCCCACGTCACCGTTGTGCTGAAGGGCACCACGGTGGAGTTCCTGAATAGCGACCCCGTGGGCCACAACGTGTACTGGCCGTCGATCAGCGGAAATAAGAAACTGGCGCACAACATGGGCACGTGGCCAAAGGGGCAGGAGAAATCATTCCAATTCAACGACCTCGGCGTCGCCGCGCTCCTGTGTAACGTTCATCCAGAGATGTCCGGTTACCTGGTGGTGGCGCCCACTCCGTATTTCGCGGTCGCGGACAAGGAAGGAAATTTCGTGATCAAAGACGTGCCTGCGGGTCACTACACCCTCAAGACCTGGAGCGAAGAAGGCAAACCGGCCACGCAGACTGTGGATGTCGCCGGGGCGGCAACGACCGTGACCCTCACGGTTTCCAGGTAGGCGGCGCCCGGGAGCAGAAGGGGAAAGGACGCCCGTGCGCTCCAAACTGGTGGACTTGGCATGGCTGGAGTCCAACTTTCCGTGCATGACCGCTTGCCCCGTGCACACGCAAGCGGGCCGGTACGTCTCCTTGATCGCCCAGGGCCGCTATGAGGACGCCTACCGCTATGCACGCTCTCCGAATCCGTTCGCTTCCGTGTGTGGGCGCGTCTGCGGCCATCCGTGCGAGACGGCGTGCCGCCGAGGCCAGTTGGACGCGCCCATCTCCATCCGCGCGCTGAAGAGGTTTCTCACGGAACGCTACGGTCCGGAATCGCGTAATCCGCTCGAGGTGTATCCGGAAAAGCCCACAGTCACCCACACGGAAAAGGTGGCTGTGATCGGCGCCGGCCCGGCAGGACTTTCTGCGGCGCACGATCTGGCGCTGCTTGGTTACCCGGTCACCGTTTTCGAAGCTGCCCGGGTGCCCGGCGGGATGCTCTATCTGGGCATTCCGGAGTACCGCATGCCCCGGGACGTCCTGCTCGCGCAAATCCGGGAAATCCTGGCCCTCGGGCCGGAACTGCGGCTGAATTCCCGCCTCGGAAAAGATTTCACCATCGCGGAGCTGCGGAGTCAGGGGTACAAGGCATTTCTCCTGGCGTTTGGCCTGCACCGTAGCCGCGACTTGAGCATCCCCGGGCACGAGCTGGACGGTGTGGTGAAGGGCGTGGATTTTCTGCTGAACGTGAACCTCGGCTACCGCTTCTCCATCGGCAAGCAGGTGGTGGTGATCGGCGGCGGCAACGTGGCCATTGACGTGGCCCGCTCCGCTTTGCGGGCGCAGCAGCGGCTCACGCACGAGGCTCTGGCCAGCGTATTGCTTCCGGACAGCCTGCCGGAAAACGAGATGAACGTGGCGATGAAGGAGTTGATGGACGTGTCTCGCGCGGCCCTGCGTATGGGCGCGCGCCGGGTCCACCTGGTCTGCCTGGAATCTCGCGAGGAGATGCCCGCGTTTGCGGAAGAAATTGAAGAGGGACTCGAGGAGGGCCTGGAGATTCATCCTTCGCTGGGCCCGCAAGGCTTTGTGGGAAAGGACGGAAAACTGGAGGGCCTGGAGACGATACGGTGCAGTTCCGTATTCGATGCTCAGCACCGATTCAATCCCGTGTTCGAGCCGGGAACGGAGCGCATCATCCCCTGTGACACGGCGATTCTGGCCATCGGCCAGACTTCGGACCTCTCCTCTCTCGCGCCCGAAGAGGGCCTGGAGACCACCCGGCAAGGCACCCTGAAGATTGATCCTGAAACGCTGATGACCACCGCGCGCGGCATATTCGCGGCGGGCGACATCGCTTTCGGCCCGCGGCTGATCATCAGCGCAGTGGCCGACGGGAAAAGAGCGGCGGAGCAGATTGACCGTTACTTGCAGGGCGCGAATTGGCAGCCCCGGACGCAGTACGTTCAAATCACGCTGCTGGATCACCACCAAATGGCGGAGAGTTACGACGAGTACTCGCGCCTGGCCGTGCCCGTGATCCCCATCGACCGCCGCACGGGCGTGGCGGAAGTGGAATCCGGCTACACGGAAGAGCAGGCGCGGAGAGAGGCCTCGCGCTGCCTGCAGTGCTGGGTGAATACGATTTTCGACGGCAATGAAACAGAAGGCACGGAGTGCATCCTGTGCGGCGGATGCGTGGACGTATGCCCGGAGAATTGCCTGCGCCTGGTGCCGCTTCGCGAAGTTGCAATTTCCGCCGAGGTGAAGGGCCGGCTGGGTGAGGATGCGGCCATCTATCAGCGCGACCTGCTCCACCTGACCGCCGACGAACTTCCCTCGGAGGAGGGTTCCGTCATGGTGAAGGACGAGACGATCTGCATCCGCTGCGGGCTGTGCGCGGAGCGGTGCCCGGCGCACACGATCACCATGGAAGCATTCGAAGTGTTTTCCAGCGATCCGAGTTTCATTCCCGCGGAAAGGCTGATGTACCGATGAGCGAAACGGAAAAACCCGGCTCCGGCCCGGCATCGCCGGAACCACCCAAGAAGGAAGGGCTCGCCCGGCGCGATTTTCTGAATGAAGTCACGCTGGGCGCATTAGGTGTGGCTGGGCTCGGCTCCGCCGTGGTCACCTATCAATACTTTACCCCCAATGTGCTGTTCGAGCCGCCCACGCGGTTTCGCGCCGGGAATCCGGACCAGTATCCCGTCGGTACCGTCCAGTTCCTACAGGACCAGCAGGTGTACATCGTGCGGACGGAGGCCGGCTTCTATGCGGTCTCTGCGGTCTGCACGCACCTCGGCTGCATCACGCAGTGGAAGCCCGAAGATCATTTCATCGAGTGCCCCTGCCACGGGAGCAAGTTTCAGCAGGACGGGACGAAGGTGGCCGGGCCCGCGCCGCGGCCTCTCCCTCACTTTTCCATTGGACTCACCGCAGACGGCGAACTGGTGGTGGACAAACTCGAAACGATCCGCGCCGAGCAAGTGCTGAAGGTCTAGGAGCCAAGATGGCCAGTGCCGCGACTTTCCTCGAGCAGCTCCGGCAAACGCGGGTGTGGAAATCCATTTTCCGCCGCGGTCCGGCGCTCACCAACCGCACCCGTAGCCTGGCTGTTTTCGGCAATCTCTTTTTGCACTTCCTGCCTGTCAAGGTGCGGGAAAAATCCCTGCGGGCGCGCGCCACGTATTATCTGGGCTCCTTTTCGTTCGTGCTATTTCTGGCGCTGACGATCAGCGGAATCCTGCTGATGTTCTATTACCACCCGGCGGTTCCCCAGGCCTACCGGGACATGAAGGACCTGCGGTTTGTCGTCTCCAACGGCGTCTTCCTGCGAAACCTGCACCGCCTGGCGGCGCACCTGATGGTGATCGCCGTGTTCGCGCACATGTTCCACGTATTTTATCGCGGGGGGTATAAGCCGCCGCACGAGTTCAACTGGGCGGTGGGAGTGGTTCTCCTGCTGGTCACGCTGTTCCTGAGCTACACGGGCTACCTGCTGCCTTGGGACCAGCTTGCTTTCTGGGCCATCACGGTGGGCAGCAACATCATTTCCTCGATGCCGGTGATCGGCCACCGGGTGCGCTTCCTCCTCCTGGGCGGAAACCTCGTCGGCGAAAACGCGCTGCTGCGGTTCTACGTTTTGCACTGCGTGGTACTGCCCCTGGCGGCCGTGGTGCTGGTCGGGATTCATTTCTGGCGGGTTCAAAAGGACGGCGGACTGACGGTAAAGGAAGAACGTGAGCGAAAAGAATAAATTCGAAGCCGGCTTCGGTTCGGATGCGGTGAAAAATCCGCAGCGCATCGTCTTTGTCACCCGGAAGACCTCCGCAAAAGTGACCGGCGAAGCAGGCGGCCAGGTGATGGCCTATCCGCACCTATTGGTGCGAGAGGCCATCGCCTTCGAAGTTCTGGTGATCGTGCTGGTGCTGGTGGGGCTGGTGTGGGACGCGCCGCTCGAGCAATTGGCGAATCCCCTGGTCACTCCCAACCCGGCGAAGGCCCCCTGGTACTTTCTGGGCCTTCAGGAGCTGCTTCATTACTTCCCGCCGTTTGTGGCTGGGGTATTGATCCCCACGCTCGTGGTAATCGCGCTCGTCATCATTCCCTACTTCAACATCAATATCGAGGGCGAGCCGGTGTGGGCGCGGAACGCAAAGCGCCGCCGTAACATCTTTGTGGCCGTGCTGGTAGTCCTGTTCCCGGTGCTCGTCGGGTATGAGGCTTGGACCGATCTCCTCCGCGCCCTCGCTGCCCACGACCCTCATGCCCTGAAGTTGTTTGCCGATTCGGTCGCCTGGACCCTTCTCGTCCCCAGCGTTGCGGCCGGCGGTCTGCTGCTCTTCTCCTATTCCATTCCAGCGGAGGCCGGGGGGTGGAAAGGCTATGTGCGTGCGCGCCCCGTTTCCTGGTGGGTGATGACTTGGTTCATCACCGTAGCAGTGGTGTTGACGCTCGTCGGAACGTTCTTCCGCGGGCCCGGGTGGTCATGGACCTGGCCTTGGGGGACACATGCCGGCTGAAGACATGGGACGCATTCCGCCACGCCTGCGCTACGCATTTGTGATTTCGAGCGTTGTATTTGTGGCCGTGCTGGCCATTTCTCCGGTCAAGGATCTGCAGCGCGAGTGGAAGCAGTATAAGCGCGGGTACGTGCGCCTCGCTGAGACACGTCCGGACACGAAGCGCCTGCTTGCCGATGTGCATCCCGGCATCGACCAGATCTGGCTCCCGGATTTGAACGTGGTGGATCGCTGCACCACCTGCCATCAGGGCATGACGCAGCCCAGCCTGGCGGGCATCTCCGTACCTCAACCGTATCGCGCGTATCGCGCTCATCCTTTCGTCCCGCACTCCGTAACGGAATGGGGCTGCGTGGTGTGCCATCGGGGCCAGGGGCCTGCCACGGAGGTTGCGGAAGCACACGAGACCACGCTGGCGTGGGAACAGCCCCTGTTGCAGGGACGCTTCATCCAGGGTTCCTGCGGCGCGTGTCACCTAGGCGGCCTGCCCCAGACCCCCAAACTCAACCGCGGCCGCCTGCTCCTCGAGGAGTTCAACTGCACGGGTTGTCATCGCCTGGAAGGCGTGGAGCGCCCTGTGATGCTGGGTCCCGACCTATCGCGCGTAGGGAGGAAGGTCAGCCGGGAGTGGATTTATAAATGGCTCAAGGCGCCGCGCACCGTCGTGGATGCCAACGGCAATACCACAGTGGATGGCTACCTGTCCGGCGAGGAGCTGCCCATGCCGCAGTTCCGCCTGAACGATGCAGAGCTTCGCGACCTCTCGGCATACCTGAGTTCGCTTCAGGGGGAACTGATCGAGCCCTACCGATTCAGCCCGGCGGTTGTCGCGGCCCTCGCGAAGAATCCCGAAACTGCCACGCAGGGTGAACTTCGCTTCCGTCAGATGTTTTGCTCCACGTGTCACTCCCTGGCCGTCATCCGCGCGGGAGAAACGAAGCTGATCGGCGGCGACATCGGGCCGGAACTCACCAAGGTGGGCAGCAAAGTGAACCAGGAATGGCTGATCGCCTGGTTGCGTGATCCTCAGGGCTATCTGCCGCATAGCAAGATGCCGCGATACGAATGGTCCGAGAGTGATCTTTACAAAGTGACGCGCTACATCACCGAGCGGTTGACCGACGCCGATTTGCTCAAGGATGTTCCGAATCTGCCTCAGGCAACGCCGGAGCAGATCCGCAGCGGCCAGCGCCTCTTCCTCGAGAAAGGCTGCGCGAGCTGCCACGCCGTCCAAGGAATTTCGAGCCAAAAGGACTATGGTCCGGACCTGTCAGCCCTCGGCGCCAAAAACGTTTCCCAGCTCGAATTCAGCCAGTCAAAAATTCCGCGAACGTTGGTCGCCTATATCCAGGCAAAGGTCACCGATCCGCTGTCCGTGAATCCGGCGGCGCGAATGCCTCAGTATCGGTTCACCCCGGAGGATCTGGACGCGGTGACCACGGCCCTGCTGGCCATGGACGGACCTCCGGCTACGGCCGGCCTCCGGCGCCTCACTGTGCCGCGGGAGCAGCCGGCTTTCCGTCCCGCCGGCCCCTTCGGGAAGGTCTATGAGCGGTACAAATGCTACGTGTGTCACAAGTTCAACGGATACGGCGGCGATCTGGCACCCGATCTCTCCTTTGAGGGCAGCCGCGCGCGCCGGGCGTGGCTCGTGGAATTCTTGAAGAATCCGCAGACCCTGCGGCCCACGCTCGTGTTCCGCATGCCGCAGTTCAACATGACCAACCAAGAAGCGGACGTCCTGGCAGATTACTTTGGCCTGGTCTTGCAGAGTCCCGCGCTGGAAGGAGACGAAGGAGATTCGAAAGCCTACACGACGCAAATGGCCGCGCTGGGGAAGGAGCTCTACGAGGTGAAGTACCAGTGCCAGTCTTGCCACACGATCGGCTCTTCCGGCGGTTATGTGGGGCCGAACCTGAGCAACGCCGGCAATTGGCTCTCCCCCTCGTGGATCGAGGCCTGGCTGAAAAACCCCCAGGTACTGGTTCCCGGCACGATCGAGCCGCGGCGCGCTTTCACCAAGGACGAAATCCGCGCGCTCACGGCGTATCTCCTCACGCTTCGGCAGGGAGCAAAACCGCCTGCCGGGGCAACGAGCCGCGGAGGCGGGCAATGAGCCGCCGGGGCACGGTTGTTGTCATCCTCATCCTGATGGCTGGCGCGGCGGCCTGCCGCAAGCAACCCTCCGCGCCGCAGAACCCCCTCGCACAGGCGTATGATGTGGAAGCGGACTGGAACGACCCACAGCGGGTGATTCCCCTCGGATACCGCGAAGCCCAGGGGAAGCGGGTGTTTTACACCCAGTGCGTGTGGTGCCACGCGGACTCGAGTCCGGCGGGGCCGTCCAACCGGTCCAACGTGACGCCTGCGCCGCCCCTGATGAACGATGGCGCGACGCTGAATCCAGAGAGCGACGCAACTTTGAAGAACATGATCGCCCTCGGCGGAAGCGCCCTGGGAAAATCCGCGATGATGCCGCCCTATGGACGCACGCTCAGCGACGAAGAAATCACGGATCTGATTGCCTACATCCGGGCGATCGCCCAGCCTCCCTACCAGCCGGTAGCGCGCCCGCAATCGGGCTCCGCGGGAAAATAACCTGCTATGGCTCTCCACTTTTTTTTACGGAGCGCCGCGTTTCGTTCCTCGGGCGCCGGGCCCTGGCCGCTGCTGGTTTTGCTGGGCTCTATGGCCGCCACGGGAGCGGGCTGGGCCCAGGTGAGCCCGCCGGAAATCACCAATCCCGAGCTCCGGCAGCTCGAGACCACCTATCTCCAGCAGTTGAAAACGCTGCACCATTCCATCGCCAGCACCCGATTCCCTTTTCGATTTTCCCTGGTCCGATACGTGGAAGCCGGCCCAAGGTCCCCCTCGGCCGGGGATAGCCGGGGCATCGAGTTCGTGCACTTCCACGAACGCACGGTATTGAAGATTACCGGGAATTACAGCGCCGCGCTCAGTGCCACCCTGCTCACGATGAATGAGCGCGCCTCGCGCGTCTTTCACGATGTGTTCGTGCCTATTCTTCGCCTGGTGCGGCAGGATATCCCGCGGGATACGGCTTGCGACGCGATCGGCTTCGAGGTTTCCTACCACGTGCTCGGAACTTCGAAGGCCTACGAATTTGAGGGCAAAGAAATTCTGGTGGCGGTCTTCCGTCGCGACGACGCCTTCGCGCTCGCCGCTGCGGAAAACGATGCGGCCCGGCAAGAAATTCTGAATCGCAGCGAAGTATTCGTGGACGGGAAGGACTTCGGGCTGGCACTGGGCGAGCGCGAGCCGATTGTTTTGGATGCGCTGGGTCGCGAAGCGCGGCCGGCGTCCGGTTCGCGCAAACGCCCGGCGGAAAGCGCAACAGGTTCCGAAGCGAGTCTCCCGCCGGCAGCCGCCAATTCCCGGATCCTGCTGCCCGTGCCGCCGCCAGCCGCGTCCAGTGGCGTGATGCCGGGCCGGACGGCTCCGGCCCGGGATGATGCGGGAACATCCGCGGCGGAGCAGGAGCATCCCGCTACGCAGGCGGACGCTGACGGGTTGCAGACCAAGTACCAGGTGCAGCTCGACGCCCTGGCCAAGGAGGGCTTGCTGAAGTTCCACTTTGTGGACTATGCGCCCCCTTCGTTCGTCATTTTTCACAACCGCCTGTACCTGCAAGTCACCATGCGGAATCCGCGCGAATTCGATGCCAACGCCGGCTCGATCTACAAGCGCGCCGCGCAAAGCTTCGATCTCTTCCTGGCAGGACAATTGAAGGGCGTACTGGAAAGAGTTCCCGCGGACGCGGAGTATGAGGGACTCGACGTCACACTTCTGAATCATTTTTCCGGCAAGCCGGCGGGACCTTCGGCGTCCTCCGGCTCGCAGGAAGCCATCGAATTTGCC